>Ga0179593_1534172_pt1 | contig 20477 bp, 26 predicted proteins | sample CZODoug2_1_08_16_FD_185931 | JGI IMG/M metagenome (GOLD analysis project Ga0179593, IMG submission 185931) | Vadose zone soil fungal communities from Angelo Coast Range Reserve, California, USA - CZODoug2_1_08_16fungal (PacBio error correction) | ecosystem: Environmental > Terrestrial > Soil >...
GCAAGAAATACTCGCCGAACAAAGCAGATCGCGCACACAAAAGGCCCGGTAACGAGTGCAGGGCGTGGCAGCAGCCAACATACTTGAAGGAAACTAAGAAAAGGGCAAAAGCCACCACCGACAGGGGGGAGCACCATCTCACGGACACAAAAAACAAAGATGTCCTTAGGGCGGGTCCAGCCAAACACACTGAAGCGGATTTGCAAAAAAACGAATTCACATCCATGCTCTTTGGGGGAGGAAGGAAAAAAAAAAAGACACAGAGAAAACGGGGCCCAGAAAGATGCAAAAAAAACGGAGGGCGAGGCGCGAGAATGGCAAGTGCAAGCCCCGCGAAACGAGAAAAAAAATTTCCTCCTTTCCCGAGAAAAAAAAGACAGGACAGCAGTAGGAGGAAGGCGGACAAATCGGAAGCGGATGGAACCGGGCTGAACGAACACAAACGCGGTAAAAACTTCCGTGTTCGGGCAATTTCCCCTAGAGCGGGTTCACGAGGGGAAGGGGGATGAGAGAAGAGGTGCATCAATAAGCATTCTCGCACCTGGACCAATTACAGATACTCGGTGGTCGGGGTAGCACTAAGATGGAAAAATTGAAGAGGAAGAAAAAGTACAAAAGTAACATGGAATTCCAGAATCACTTATCTGGGGGCAAAAATGCCAAAAAACATTCACGTTTCGGGGGCCTGCGAGAACTGGCCAAATTAAAACTGGCCCTAGGTTTCAGGTCGGGGGAGACGGGGAAAGGAGAAGGTGAACGAGGAGCGTTATTGGACTGGGGCGCGTAGCGAACGACTGATTGCCTTTGCAAAACTGACGTAATCCAGGGAAAAAGAAAAGGACTATGCGAAGAGGGGAGGGGGGTGGAATTACCCATTCAAATTCTCTGAACCGCAAGTCTTTACCCAAGATTAAACCGGACAGGCAATAAAAAGAACCGTGTCGTGGCCGGATGAGGATTAATGGGGGGGGAAGAGTGGAGGGGGCGACCAGGGAAGAGGTTCGCATCTGCACATGGTGTCCAGGCGTAGGAGAGACCGCCTTGATTTTGGGAAAAAAAGAAAAAAAAGTGTGGGGGAGAGGAAAATACGGATCTAGCATCACAGGGGGTGGTGGAACCACCAAGGTCACGAAAAGCGTGGGCACAGTGGGAAAAAAAAAAAATGGGAAAACGGTTCAATTGGAACTAACCCTACTCTAAAGAAGGGAAAACAGCCCGGGGGAGGAAGGGGAACCGGGTGCTGTAGCAAAGTTGAACTGGCGCAAGCTTGCAAGAAGTGACGAAAGAAAGGTAAAGAAAACACGTGCCAACCCGGTTATTGAGATCACAATGTTGATACATTGGGCTCTTCAGCAAAGATTCCCACCGCCTCAAAAAGGGGGGGGGAAAAGAGGGTCAGGGAGGATCTGTTTTACGCGCAGAAGTGTTTGCGGTGGAGGGGGGAGCAAGTAGCTAAAACATTGCGGGATGGGGTAAAAAAAAAAAAAAAAAAAACGAGGCAAAGGGGGGTGGTTGAAAAAAGGACGGAAGAGGAGGCTCCCCAGAGTACGCACGGAGACAATTGGGAAAGTCCGCCAGGAAAAAAAGGGGCGTTTGGAGGAAGTTTATAGAGAGAAAAAAAAAACAGGGTGAGGGGGGAAAGGAAGGAGCACCGTAGAACGCCACACATTCAACAAAACGGACAAAGCTACCATATGGTCTCCGGAAGGGACCGGGAACTCAAACTCGAAGGAAAAGAGTGGTTGAAGAATACTCAGGGGGGGGGTAAAAAATCCAGAAGGGAAATGCCACGGAAAGGATAACTCCATAGAATGAAGCGCGGCAACGCAGAGGTGGAACCTTGAGGAACTCAAAATTATCAGTTTGAAGAGGGAAGGAACTGGAAAAGAAAAGGAGGAGGAACGGGTACAATGGAAAAAATGGGGTATTCAGAAAAAAGACTGGTGGAGTGGCAAAAAACGCCCGGTGCCAAAAACTACCAGCGAATCACTTAGCGAAGCGTTTCCCCGGGAGAAGGGCACGGGAACTGGAAAAACAACAGGAAATCAGCTGTGTGGCAGAGCGCAGCGAGGGTGTTGAATCTAAATGTGAGCAAAAAACCAGAGAAGAAAAAAAATGGGAGGGTGCCCACGCAGTTTTATGTTCCCCCAACCGGGGGGGGGGGTCAGATGAGGAAGTACGCAGGGGGAATTTTAAAAACCAGGATAAAGGCTGATCTCGGGCCGGAAAAGCGACCAATAGGGTGTTAGAGGGAAAAGGACTACCGTCCAAAAAAATTGAAGGGGACCACTATACTAAAAGGTATCTGCCTGTCCGGATGTTTTTGGGGAAGCTGGGCGCATCGGACAAGGGAAGGAAAGATGGATAAAAAAAGGCGGGAAGCAGAGCGACTAATAAAGTCCGTCGCTTCAAGCTGATTTCTCCGCTAGGCAGATACTGACTCCTCGTCAAAAAGAATCTATGAGAAGGACCCCGGGGAAAAAGCGAGGAACTGAGTTGCCAACAAATTTTAAAGGGCCGCCAAGAGTCACCTGTCACAGAAAAAGGAATGGACTCAGTGCCAAAACACGCCACTGTGAAATGGCTGGTAACTTTGAGGACGAAAAGGAATATCCGGAAGCGTGGAAGAAAAGAAAGAAGTAGAATTGGGTTGACCTGGGAAGACGGGCGAGCCGTTGATGACCCACGACCAAATTAAAATTACGATGGGGGGGAGAAAGGGGGGAACATGGCCGGGGAAAAAAGGAATCAGGAGAAGACATTGGGGGTGTGGGTACGTCCGCCAAATTCCAAGCCGTCTTGGGCCCCAAAAGACACGGGTACGGGGGAGAGGGAAAAGGGCCAGGGGAGAGAACTTCTTGGAAGCGGAAGTAAAATAAAACGCGGAAGAAGCACAAAGGAGAACTTAAGGAGCTACGTGTCATCTGAGGCGGTAAACGCTTCCCTGGGGGGAAAGCTTGGCTTTTGGTTCAAGGTCAAACCAATATATTGAGGCAGGTCGAAGGGTAGGAAACAACTTAAAGAAGAGGGGGGGGCGAACGATACCACTAGCAGCGGTGTTTGCGGGCCCGTAGCGCGGGGATGATCCTTGAGTGGGCTGGTGAACCGCTTTGCACCAGTGGTTCATAAAAAAGAAGTTGAGGGGGAAGGGGGGGGGGAGACATGGGCAAAAAGGGGAGGGGGAAAGCTAAAACGCTTTGGGCGATCTCTGCCTTGCGGGAGGCGGAGATTAAAAATCGCTCAGAAAAAAGGGAGGAGGAAGGAAAAAAGGGAAAAAGAGGCTGGGACCGATACTCCCGCCTCCCAAGAGCCAGGCATATCGACAAACAAACCGGTATCGGGGAGGGCGCCGAAATAATCCAAACAGAGAAGCATGGCCGGTCCGGTCAGGAAAAAAGAGGTCAGAAAAAAAGAAAAGATCAAAGCCCAAACAGCCATACGCCCCTACACATTTCCTATATTGGTACAGGAAGAGTAGGGGGAGAAGAAGGAGAAAGGACGAAAGGCTAGTCGGGGAAAAAAAAAGCCCACAGATGCCCAGAAGGAACTCTAAGGAACAGGGGAGGGGGTAGGGAATGCTAAGTAGAGAAAGAAGCGGGGACCACCAGAAACAGCGTCATCGGATTCGGCACGGCAGAACGGCCCCCGCCGCGTCCTTGAACAAGAAAAGTTAACTTAGGAGGGGAAGACAAGGGGAGGGAAAGGGGGAAAAAAACAAAAGTTGCGGGGACGATCACAGGGAACTGGCCAGAGAAAAAAGATGCGATGTGATCCACGTGATATCAACGAGGGGAGAAAAAGGAATGCGGAAAGGGAAGAACGGGGGTGGGTAATTCATTGAGACCTGTGTGGTAGAAAGTCCAGCGAGGTTACGAGAGGAAGATGAGTACAAGCATCTGGGGGGAGGGGAGCGGGGGGGGGGGGCACTCCATTGGGAAAAAGATCCTCAGAAGCGCACCGCTTCCACAGACCTCCCCCGAACACGAGTGGAAAAGGGAACACCGAAACGAAATGGAGAAGGGGTCCACTTGTGTCCTAGCGAACATCAAAAAGGATAAGGGCCCGTTGGGACCACCGAAAGAAAACGCGAAGAGGAGGGGGGGGGGAACTCGGGTCGAAGCGGGAGGATGATGTGATAAGGGCGATTGAAAAGCAAATCCGCTGCGTCGGAAAACAAAAGGGAAGGGGGAAGGGCATAACTGTTGCTTTCCGGGGAATTGAAAAAGGATGGCCATGGGTAAAGATTGCTTAGCGAACACGAACGTGCTTGTTTAAGAGGGAAAGGGACTAGAGACACACCGCATTTTGAAGAAAAAAAGGGTTTTTTATCCTCCCCGGCGCAGCTACATACGACTGGGTGGTCGGCATTACCGGACGGGGGAAGGGGGGAAAAAGAAAGGTTTCACAAGGCAATTGCCAAAAATTTAGAAAACTAACCTAACCTGCGCTCCAAGGCTGGACGCAAAAGAAGGGTAAAGGGGCAGGGGCAAGAAAGGGAAAACAGAAAGACTTGACGCGACAATCGGCTCAAAGAGAAGTTATTCTCAAATAAACACATTTTCGAACGGGTCCCCCAGGGGGTAGGGGGGGGAAAAACGAAAACATGGGTGGGAAAACATGAGAAAAGAAGGACTGGATAGGGGGACCACGAAATGGACAACCTGAGTACTATCAGAAAGTACTCTACGCCTGGAACGCGCCAAGACAGGGGGAAGAGGGGAGGGGAGGAAAAGGACCGCTTTCAGGACCGGATTTAGCACAAACGCGGAAAGGTTATTGAAAGACGAGATCAAACCCGTCACGGGACGAAAGACCTGGAGTAGGAGCTTTCCACATCAAAGGGGGGCTGTGGTGGCGTCTTGCCGGTTTGAGAACCTCTCTCAACAAAATTGAGGATGGAAAAATCCCCAGAAAAAAAAAAGACCCGGAAAAGAGAGGGAGGGGAAGCGCCCAAAGATTTTGGGGCTCCGTCGCGAAACGCAACTCACGAGGGGGGGTCCATACACTTTTTAAAGAAAGGGCCACAATCCAAGCGAAAAGGGTCAAGAACTACAGCCGTGACTAACGCAACGGCCCCACTCAGATTGGACCGTTCGATCTAGAGCTTGTTCAAGTTACTGGGAAAAAAGGAGGGCGGAAGGAGACAAGGGAATTAACGGGAGGAGTAACTACCAGTAAAGGACCCACCGTCGGTCCCAAATCAAGAAACACTTCGGGGCAAGCGATGCTGACAAAAAAAAAAAAAACTGGGGCTTGGAGGAAAGCCGGCAGGGGAAAAAAGAAGCGCAGGGTGTAGAGTAAGGGGTTTGAATCTAAATTCAAACAAGGCTCCCAACCCAACACTTTAAATCTAAAAGGAGAAGGGGGGGGGGGGAAAAAAAAACAAGGGAGGTGGCTCCACTCCGCAGGCTCTCCAACTGGGTGTTCAAACGAAAAACCATGCGCACGGGCGGCACCCTTCGAATACCAACTTGCCGGAAAGCAAATTGCAAAGACGGAAAAAAAATGGCAGACCTTTGAAGGCACCGGACTGTCAGGGGGCTCTGAAGGGTGGGGTAAGACTGGAGATTTACGGTACGGAGACATAAAAAGCAAGGACCGAAAAACGGAAAAGGGTCCTTACAGGGTTCTCGCCGTCAAAGGCAAGTATATGTAAGGCGTCGCGAGTAAAACCCCTAAGCCGATGAGAACATGACATCACCAACAAGAGAACTGAAAATGCTGATTGGCCGAAAACAATGTGAAGCAAGGCCGAAATCGCAATGTTCCCCGTCATGGAAGGGGGGGAAGACAAAAGAAAAAAGCCAAAGATGCTCAAGGGACTGTTACTTTGCATAGAAACTACCCTGCGTAGAGCTTGGCACCTGGGGGGGGGGGGGGGAAGAAGGAGTGGGGGAAAACCGGGGGGGACCGAGAGGGGGGGGGGGCGACAAGGGCGGACGGGCGACAACCACCGTTCGTCCCGGACCATTCTGGGGGCTGGAAAGGGGCGGGAGAAAAAGAGGCGTATCAAGGAGGGGTCGGGTTAAACGTAGCTAATTCCAACCAGCTTCTTGAAGCCTCAAGGGAACGACAAGGTTAAACCGGGAAAGAGGGGGAGGCACTCCGTGGTGAATGCTAAAAGCAGCCGTTCGCGGTCAGACTCAAAACTATTCCCTCCCTGACGGGCTAGGAAAAAGGGGGAGGAAGGGGGTGGGGGGGAGAGGGGGGGGGATGTTGAACTGACTCCAAACGGATTACCATGGGGGGTCCAGAGCGTTCTGAAATATCAGCGATCTAGCGAAAGAAGGGGAAAACATGGGTGGGGGGGACGTTCAGGCAGGGAAGATGCTAAATGATCCTTCATGGGGCTGATTGACACTTGAAGCGATTGGTTCGCAAGGAGGGGCAATGAGGAGGGAAGGGGGAAGTTGGGCTGAACCGGGCAAATCTTCTTACGACGGCTTTGTGCATCTGCCCTGGCCTTGGGGGGAGGCGGGAATTTAACAAGCCTTCCTCCCATTGAGATGGGAGAAAGGGGGAGACGGACGGGGGCCGAACTAAGAAAAGACCCAAAAAAGGGCCAGGGGCCAGCACACAACCATCAGGAGTGACGGCTTGGCGCCATGGAACGGCCGCGGCGTACATTTCTCGTACATGACAATAAAAAAAGGGGGACATAAAAAAGAAATAAGAAGCACACCACAAATGAGATAGTTTAAACCAACTCGCTGAAGCGGGATTTTCAGGACTCATCAAACCAAAAAAAAAAATGGATTAAAACCGGAAAAAACCCAAAAGGAAAAAAGGAAGAGCCGCAGGAAAGGAAACCACCGAATCATCTTGGGAAGCGTTCCCGAGGGAGAGAGGGGAAATTAGACGGAAGTCAACGACTTTCTGCTCCACTGATACCCGCGAAATTTCCGGCGGTCTTTCGGTCCGCTCCACCCAATTTTCTTTCGGGGGGCCGTTTAACAAAAGAGGAGGGGAGAGACTGAAGGGGAAGAGCATTTCCAGTAAAAATAGATCTGGGGCCTGGCAACGGAGTGGGATGAATACTAAGGTCAGCAATTTAAAATTCAATGAAAAGGGGGAACAGGAAGGACTCATAGGGGGGGGGGAAAGAGGGGGAACATAGGGTAATAAAGGGCTTGCAAATAGCACTTGTCAGGCCACGTCTTTGCGTCGCGTGGGGACCACTGGTCCATGTCCAAGGTATTGCATCAGGGTCAGCTAACACATGGGAGGGGAAAAAGAAGAGTGGAAGGGAAGCGGGGAGCCTTGGCTCGGACAAACTGCACCTAAAAAAGAGTACGTTTTCCGCGTACGAAACTTACTACTGACCTGTGACCCGGAAGTATCCAGAAAAGCGGAAGAGGGGAGGAAAAGAGTCGTCGAGAAAAGGGTCGGGATGGGATCATCGCAGTGATAAAGTTCTGTCATTGCCCAACAATTCGCTGCCGCCCGTCCTTTAATACCCCCCTCACTGAAATAAAGGAAGGAAGGGGTCAGGGGGGGTGGAACCATGGTGCACATCGTTGGCGGTGCAATATGCGACATAGCACAGCGTTTGGTTCGGCTTGCCAAAGGGCGGAAGGAGGCCAGGGTCGGTGTTTCGAGGTTGTTCGACGAGGCAAAACGATGCGGGACCATCGACCGGTTGGCGGGGGCCAAAATTCCGGAAGGGAGGGGGGAAAGACAGGGGAAAGACGGCACCTTTATTGAGTGGGGCAGAACTCAATCCTACGATGCGCTAAAAAAAACGCGCATGGAGGGCAGGAGAAAAACCAGGGGGGGGACAAAAAGAGATCAAAAGGTGGAATTATCCGAACAAAAGGTGAAGGAACGCGGGGGAATACTTCCAACTACCAGGCGGGCGGGAAAAAGAGTGACGACGAAAGAAGAGATAGGGGGGGTAGGGGCCAAGTCCAATTACCCCTGACGACTAGATCGAAAGGTCAAATCGTTGATGTGATTCGGGTTTTTCTAAGGGGGAGGGGGGAAGGGGAGGGCAAATGAAGAGGGGAAAAATTGTCTGTCTGGGGGCCATTGCAAAGCTCTACGTCGGCGGTGGGACCACTGTCGGCTTCCTAACAAGGGCCACGAAGAGACAGAGGGGCGGTCCGCACGGGTATGTTGGGTCGCGTGATAATGCTGTAAAACACAAAGGAGGTAGGGGAAGTATCAAAGTAGCCGAAAAGAAAAGCGGGCGTCTTAGATGTCCTGCAAGGGAATTCGGTCCCCTTAAACTCTGCCTAGTGGTTCAAGCCTCAGAGGGGGGACAAAATACAAGGAAAGGGAAAAGGGAAGCTTTACTAGAAAAGGCGCGGCCCCAACATTCACTTACCTTTCGTGTGAATTGGGGGGGAGAAGGAAGGGAAGGGGATTAAAAGAGAAGAGGAAGTAGAAACTCTTAAATAAATTGAGTAGAGAACCGGTTGGAATGGGGGGGCCACCGTCGGCCTCTACCTCGACGATCGGGATGAGAAAAGGGGGAAAATGGGGGGAGGGAGGGGTGTCAGTTAAAAAGTCAAGAACCGCCTTTGGCATGGCCAGTAGTTCTTTTTTAGAGTGAAGCAAGGCGCGATGAACTCTTTGCCACACAAAGTGGTGAAAAAAAGAGGGAGAAGGACGCAAAGAAAGGGAGTCAGACAAAGGGTGGCGGTAACAAATTCTCGAAAAGCGGAGGCATCTCGCGTGAACGCGAAAACAATCACGAGTTGCTAGCTAGGTAAAGAGGGAAAAACAGAAAATGTCCGAGGGTGCACCACTTCCTCAGACAAAATCGACGGATCTTTCATAGGGTGGGGGGGGAAAAGGGAGGACATCGAGGGGGGACATTCCTATTACAGCCCCCCGATAAATCGAAGTAGCACGAATCGTTTCTGCGCCTTAAAGAAGGAGAAGTTTTTTGGGGGGGGAAAAAAGAGCCTAAGAGTAAAATCAAGGGACGAGCCCCTCCGAACTGAACGGGAATTTTCCACAATGGAGGGGAGAAGGGAGAGAAGGAAGTGAAAGGTGGAAAGAAAAGGGAAATTTGGCCCTAAAAGGCTCACTCCACGGAGGGAGAATGTACGGTACGGTGGAGCCGGACCCTGCAGGCCTTCTACCGGTGGGAGAGAGTGGTGGGGGGGGGAAAAAAAAAGTGGCGCCTGCCTTGGGGAAAAAGGCAACACAGCTGCACATATCATCCCAACGGTGCCGGATCGCCGATAATGTAAATGGAAAGGGGAAAAGTCATACACTTAGTAATGATCCGCAAGTTGGGGGGGGTTAAAGTGAAAAGCCCCGGATACCAGGCACCTGGATTGAAAAAGAAGAAGAAAGCAGGGGAACGCGAAAGGGGGAAAAGGGGAGAGTGAAAAGAGCAAAAGCCTCCGCTTTTCAGATATAAAGAAAGGTTCGCGGGCAGAGCATTCCAGTTCGCTGCCGCTTCCCGGTATCGCGGTCAAGAAGTGGGGAAAGCTTTGGAGGGTGGGGGGCCAAAGAAAAGCAAGTGCGTTCTAAAGGCGTTCTGAAATAAACCATGAGTTTTGTGCGGGATACCAACAGAACTCGGTGTGAGGGTCAACAGGGAGAGGAAGCGAAGTGGTAGGGGGAGGTTCGTGATGTTAGTTTCTCCTTTGTTTAGCAGACGGCCACACATGATCAGTTTGGTTCATGAAGGAAAAATCTCAGGAAAGGGAGGGGGGGGGGGGAGGGAGAGAAAAGGGAGTTGGGGGGTTTCTTGGGAGTGCCAGCCGATCTCTCTGCGATTGATGAAAGATGAGAGATAGCTGCAGGTGTACTAACGCAAGGCCATGGTTCATCCGGGGTCGTTTAATGGGAAAAAAGGAAAAGAATAGTAGGGGAAGGAGCGGGGGAAAAAAGGGCCTAACAAAAGCTGTTGAAGAAAAATAAGGATCAACAGAGGGCAAACCCCAGATGATTTTATCTCTTGGCAAATCAAAAAACCGAAGGAGGGAAGGGAGGGGGAAAAATGGGAAGGAAAAGAAGGGAAAGAATTCAACAGGGCTGGGTTGTACTACCTATAAAACCACAATGCCACCGGATCCTCTCCACAGCTCGAGCAGAGAGAAGGATGAAGCTTTCAAGGCGAACGACCTCCGCTGTGCACTAAGTGGGCGAAGAAGAAAAAACTCTTCAGCAGGAGGGACGGGGAATTATTGTCAAAAGCTGACGGCGGATCCGGTGGCTTGGAACAGATCAAAAAAAAAGGAGGGGTCTTAAAAAGAAAAAAAGTCAAACTTGGCCATGTGAAATGAGGGGGACGGGAATCCCAGGGGACGGGAAACGGGGATGGCTCTTTGTGAGAAAGAAGTAGCGAAAAGGGGGGGCACAAGGAAAGAGAGAAACGGGTTTGATTTCTGGAATTCAGAAATAAAAAGTTGGAAAAAGACCCTTAACATTTCTGCAGATGGCCGTTGGCGGACCTGGAAGTGCCCGGGTGAGAGGAGCAGAGTGGGGAAGATAAGAGAAAAGTTGCAGACTTAATCGACGATCTAAAAGGAAAGCAGCATCGCGGGACTTTGACCGTCCGTAGTTTTCAAAGAAAAGGGCAAAGGCGAAAAAAACAATGAAAGGCAACGGGACTGCTGGATCGCGTTAGATAGCGCGAATTTCAACGCTGCAACACGGTACCAAAAAAAAAAGTAAGGGGAAAGGGAAGTCAGAAAAAAAAGGGTTTTACTTTATAGGGGGCATTGAAAGGAGGCAAACATGGGGACGAGGGAAGACACAGAGGATTGCAGGGGAGGAAAGGGATATGAAGAAAAGGTTCATCGCGGGGCATTGGGGGGGAGGATATTTGGTGTTGAGCAACTGCGGCGTAGCTAGACCACTCGGGGGGGGGACCTCAAAGCGAAAGTTGGCAAAAAGGGGAAGAGGGACGACCGGAGAAAGGGGAGGCACGGAAGGATCGCAAGACCTTATGACCGGTGATTTCCAGAAGTAACGCAATGCAAGTGGCGCATATCTGCAGCTCAAGGGAGGAGAGGACCGGGGGCCTGGAAGGAACAAGGTTAATTTAGAGAAAAAAGGTGAAAATACTGGGGTCTTGGTTGGGGGTTCATAACTATATGGTAAACGGTCCCGGAAATGATATCGTAATTCACAATATCTTATTTTGTTGGAAGAGGGAAAGAGGGGGGGGAGGGGCTGGGGGACGTGGACGGAGGAAGAACGGCAATTGATGAAGTACACGCGGGAAGTTATGGAACCACTAGGCCAGGGGGGCGTATAACTGCACCCGAATTGATGGGAGGGGGAAGGAAAAAATTGTGGAAGGTGAGGTTTTTGAGTACTAATGGGATTGGAGGAGAAGAGAGAGGGATCCACCGTAAGTAAAACCACACCTGCAACATGTCGTGGACGCATCTGCCGACGGGGAGAAGGGGGAATCGGGAGAAGGGAAGCGGTTCCCAAGACCAAAAAACAAAAACAAAAAAAAAAAAAAAAAAATCAGAAAAGCGGACCGTGTGTCACTTGTCACTTTAGGATCTCAAACAGACGATGGGGGTTGTGTAGTTTGGGAAAAAGAGAGGCTATGGTTGTTAACAACTATCTGGGTGGGTGGGACAAGGCGTGAGACGGTAGTGGTGGTAGTGACGGTGCGAGAGCGGAATGGGTTTTTGCGTGAGGGGATGGAAGTGATGTTAGCTGAGCATGTGTTGGTGGGTGGGTTTGGGTTTAGGGGACTTTTAAGTTAGTTAGAGTAAGTATTTGGTGAGGTTCGGGTGGTGTTTCACTGTGGTAAAGAGTGAGTATTATGGGGGGGAGAGGGATAGGCTGTTTAAGAAAAGGTGGGGGAGAAAGGGCTGAAGAAAAAACGCACAAAAAACACCAACGAGCACACCCCAGAAAACACCCCAACAGAAAACAAAGACAAAAAGGAAACATGCGGGTGCGGGAGGGGGGAGGGAAAGGCGGAGTGGGAGGGGGGGGGGGGGGAGGTTTAGGTTATGTAGTTTGGTAAATGGATGATGAGACAGTGGGGTAAAATGATGGGAGGACGGATGGACGGGATTAAATGATTAGCGGTATGGTTGGTGGATGGGATAACCTGATTTCAAGTCAAATGCTTGCGTTCGTTTTGGGAATTGTGGTGGGAGGTAAAGTCAGGAAGGCCCAGGGGGATGGAAAGAGTGACCGACACCATAAAAACACCCCAGAGGAAAAAAAAGACTAGAAGATAGCAGCACAAGAGAAAGGAGGAAGACAGGCGTAAGGGGCAGGAAGGAGCCGGAGGGACTACAACATCTATTCTTTTATTTTTAAAGAAGAGCAGAACCTGTTTTTTTGTTGTTAATTTTTGCTGTTGGCGCCGACAAGTGGAAATTACCGGGGGTAAAGGGGGTGCAAGAAATCCCAGCCAAGAAAAGGGAAAGAAGGGGGTAATTGGGGAAGGTTAAAGCCATCCGCAACAAGTCGGACAAATTCAAAGATGTGACATTCACTATTTCCGGGTCTTCGTTGAGGGGGGTGAAGGAGGTTCCAGAAGGGGAGGACATGGCCCTTGGTAAGTCTTCCTAGACCTCCTTGGAATCGGCAAGCCGCGAATGAGAAAGTTGGAAAAAGGGCTGCGGGGTGCACCGTGAAGTGGGAAGTTGGGGGGAAGAGAAAGGAAAAGGTAAAAGGGTGAGAAGAAAGGGGGAGAAAGACCATATTAAAAAATACATCGGCAAGGTGGAATAAAAAGGGTTCGAATGAAAGTACGTAAGAGTTGACAGCATTGGTAAAAAAAAAGGGATAGAAAGGGCGGTCAGAGAAGAAGGACAGGTAAAACATAAAGGTTAGAGGGTTCGAGGGACGTACCCACACCTACCTGTTTGAAAAAGTAAAAGGACGGGTAGGAAGGTCCGGAGGGGGGGTGTGTACAAAGTGAAGCTACTTTTCCGGGACATAGACGACTATAGACCAACGCCACGCAGGAAGGGGGAGGTCCGGGCAAGGGGAGAGGGAGGGATCCGCCTTGGGAAAAAGGACACGAGGCCAAGTGGGGGATCGCGACGCGGAAGTCGGGAGTCCGGGGAGTGAACGGGAGAAACAAGGGCAAACCTCAGTGTTATTTCAATGTTGGTCTCTCAGATTCCTAGGCCAGATACCTTAGAAAATGCACGGTATACGGGGGAACCCAAGTAAGAAGGAAGAAGGGGAGTGAGAGAAATGGGGAAGGGGGGTGAATTCCGAACAATTCCGTGTCGTGGACAACACAACTGTAAATAAGATTGGGGGGCCACGGTGGAAACTGGGCTTTGAAGGCAATCTGGCTGTGGTTCCGGGGGGGGGGAAAAAAGGGAATAAGGGGGAGAAAGATTGGGCGAGGTTGCATGTCGGTGCTAAAACATTATCGTATACCGCAAGTGGGTGGGGAAAACGTCAGTAGGATTACATATAATATTATGGGGAAAAAAGGAAAGAGGGGATCCTGAGAAAAGGTAACGGTAGTGTTAGGTACTGTACAGTTTGAAGGAGTGATGCTTGATTTCAGCTGAATTGACCTAAAGAGGGAAACGCGTCTTTGTTGGAGTCAGCTTTCCTGCTTGTGACCGTTTTTCTCTTTGGGAGGTTGGTTTAGGAAACGGCCAGCAAGAAAGCATGCCGTATTGAATTCGGAAAATCCAAGAGGAAAAAAAGGGAAGGTGGGGGGGGAGGAGAGGGAAAAATACTGACAAGTCGGGTTACGGTTTTCAGTAAGTTAGAGGATAAAAAAAGGTGCGGGGGGGGCGTGGACAGGGGGAGTTGTGGTGAAGAAAGCTTCTGGGGTTGTGACTGAAGGGGGGGACAAGAAAAGTTAAGAAAGAAGAAGGAAAGGTTGTGTTTGCGATGGTCTTTGGTGGGATGCTGTTCGCCACAAACCTAGAATCAAAAAAAAACAAACGAGACGAGATAGGAGAAAAAATACCAAGAGAAAAGGGAAGAAAAAGACAGGCCAGAGAGAAACAACAAAGAAGGGGAATAGTATTAATGGTGGATCCACCGATGGGACCGCGTCCTAAAAATGCGACGGGCCCAAGAACACTCACCAGAGAAGAAAAGGGGAATGGAAAATCAAAAAAACAAAAAAGAAAAGGAAGGGTGGGATAATGGGCCGCAACCTAATTCTTACTCGAACGGGGAGTTTCGGAGGGGAGCCGATCAAGAAGGAAATATTTCTCTTGGGGGGCCGGAGAGAAGTAACTCAGAACTCTTCTAACAAAGGGTACGGACCCGAAGATGCCAAACGCGGTCTTCCATGTGGCTTGAGGTAGGGTAAAAAGGAAGACGGAGGACTCTCTGAACAGAGAATGAAAGCAGAGGTCAAAATCTCCGTTCTCAGTATTCTTCGGTGCCGCGGTCAGCAGGAAGTTGGTCTTAACGGAAAACCAAACTTAGGGCTTAACGGTTAAAAAACATGGGGAACAGAACGAGGTCCCACGGGGGGAGAAGTTTGGAGGAAGGAAAGGGGGGGCAATAAAGAAAGGTCCGCCAATAGCTGGAAGCCTTTGTCAGCCACGGGGATCTCGGTGGAGGGGGGACGAAAGCTGAAGGTGCCTTCATCCTTCCAAGAAACAGTAGGGGAAGAGGGGGGAGGTGCAGCTGGGGGAGGAAAAAAAAGGTGAATTTCCAAGGGGGTCAAGGAGAAAAAAAATTCTTCCCGCTTGAAACATTTGCAATACACCACACGGGTCAGTGTAGCGAAGTTGAACAGCCTATTGAGAGGAGGGGGAGAGAAAGGGGGGAATGGCTCTTCTCTTCAGAATCAAAGGATACTGGCCTGTGGGGGGACCTGAAACGACCAGAGTGACGGATGTAAACTTCGAGGAAAAAGAAACGAGGGGGGGGGGGAATGTGAAGGAGAGAGGGGAGAATGGTTCTTCATTACCTTGGTCGCGACCTCTTGTAACCAAGACATGGTTACGATGGGAAATGAAGGGGGGAGGGGGAGAGGGGGGATTAATCGTCGATTTCAAGGGGAACCAAGCAGAAACATATGTAGAAGCGGGCTTTTGATTTTAAGGGGAAGGGTGAGGCAGGGGTGGTAGGGGGAAAAAAAACAGGGTTTGGAAACGCTTGGGTATTTAGGAAGACATCCACTCCTTGGGGGGTTGTAGACGGGAGGGAAAGGTGAGAAACTTGATGAAGAAGGAAAAAAACTACCTATAAAAGGAGGCTCCTTAAAGGATATGACCGGCAGTGAAAAAGCATCCCCAGTGTGCACGAATGGAGAAGGGAGGACCCGGAGAAGAACGGGGGGAGGGGGAAAACAGGGCAAACAAGGGGGATGGGGCGAAACTGAAAAATACATGGGTCACGCTTAAAGCTGGGATGGCATACCTTCCAAAATAAATAACCACGGAAGTCGAAAAGGTGGAAAAGGGGATCTTTGGTCAGGTGGGCAAAAAAAAAAAAAGGGGGCAGTCTTAGTTTAAAAGGACAATTGTGGCCAGCAGGCAGGATTTTGCCCAACGGGGGTATTGGAACGTCAGAGTGATATACTGAGGAAAAACGCCGGGGGATACCCGCGGGGGGGGAAAGTTGAACCTCAGTAATTGGGGAGCCTGGTCTTTTCCGTGTGAAAACAACGAGAGAAAGGAAGAAACGGGAGAAAAAAAACCCAAACCGAAAGAGGGAGGGGAAAGAAGCGAAAGGGGGGTGGACTAAGGGGTAGTTGTAGCTACTCTTAAGCCTCAACTTTGCCTATGGGAAATCAGACGCGGGTGAAAAAACCGAGCTGATGGAAAGGGATAAACTCCAAGAAGAGAAGAGGGGGCTCGGAAAACCGTCAAATGATGGAAGGTCTAGGAACGCTCAATTCAAGTGGTGGGCGACAGGAAGGGAGAAAACATCCAGACTTGCTACAATTTAAGTAGAGTAAATGAAAGAAGGGGGGTGGGAAAAAAGTCGCGAACTGACCGGGGTCGGAAACTTCGGCAATGACGGCTATTCTCAAACGTTGCAACGGGGCTGCGTTTTCCACGGGTCACTGAGGGGGATTTGTAGATAGGAGTGGAGAAAGGAAGCGAAAGAAAGGGAAACTGTCGGTTGACACGCCAGGGGAAAAGGATTTGGGGCCACAAAATGATATTTTGGCAAGAGTACGCAACGCATGGGGAGATGAAAAGATGTCCCGAAAAGAGACGAAAAAGGAAAAAGGAGAAGCGGGGCGGGGAGGTAAAACAGCAGTCTCTCTTGTATGGGGTGCATCAGACGCTCGTCAACAATGGCTACAGGCGAGAAAGAAAAGAAGGGGGTACGAATTCTGTTGTGGGTGGTTTTACTGCGAGCGGGAGTGGTATTCTACATCTATTGACCGAGAAAGAAAAAAGAAGGGGAGTAGTTTTAGGATGAGGGAGAAGACTTTCGAAACTGGCTTTGAGAAAAAAGGAAGTCAAGATCAAGCGAAAAATACGGGAGCTGCTCCAAAGTGGCAGGGAGGGAAAGGGGGGGGGAAGAGGGAAGCCTTCTGAGGATTCAAGATGGTACGGACGCAGTTTGAAACCAAGAAGCATGAAACTGTAAGAAATGTAAGGACTTGGAAAAAAAAACAGGCCGAAATGAAAGCATTCTGGGGCAGAACGGGATATCAGGGGTGGGGAAAACGTGGCTCGGCTCCTGGGTAAGTGATTTCCAAGTATAATCCCACCGGTGCCGTGAACGGACGTGGGAAGATTTGATATGTACAAAAAGTAAGGGGAAGGAAAGGCAAAATGGGGGGGGGGGGGGGGGGGTAACTACATCCAGTAGGTCAAATCAATAGGGTCCATAGTGGAAGCGCCAAAGCAAGACGACACTTAACGGGAGTTTACTTGAGAAGAGTCGGGGGGTAAGGGAACAGAAGTTCGCGGGGAGAGGAAAAATTTCTCAAAAGAAACTGGAGTTGGAATCTGAAGAGCCGCGGGGGAATCTGGGTGGGATTTTGCTCGGCATTCATTAACGGAGGGAGAAGGAGGTTTCGAGAAAAGAAAGAACTTGCGGAAATTAAAAAGACGATCTCATCAGATCTGGTTGGTTGCACAGCGGAGTAGATGGGAGGGTCTTGAGGGGGGGCCTGGAACGAGGGGGGGAAAGGGGGAGAAACCGAGTCCAAGGAGCGACGTGTTGGGGAAGTTCTCGAACCGGAGGGGGTGTTGGCGCGATCTATGTTTAAAGGAAGGGAGATAGAGAAAAAAAGGGGGATGTAGGAAGAGAGGGAAACAGAAATCGGCTCCGACCAAAATCCAATTTCATATAGTAGAGAAAAAAACAAAGCGTGAGCCAATGCTTGATAAGGATTCATGGAAAAGGGGGGGAAAAAAAAAGTAGCGGAAGAGATTTCAATCGGGACCACCTACAGTTCACGCCCATCATGAAGAAGTGAAAGAAAAAGCCAAGAAGGTGGAATTTTTTGGCATGAAAAAAGAAGGGATGAACTTGGGGGGGAAGCCTCGCACCCAGATTAAAATTTAAGGAAGAGAGGGGAGGGAAAAAAAAAAGAACACATATTCCAGAGGCGCGACAAAGAGACGGGAGGGGGGGAGTATAGGAGAAGTAATGGCCCAGGACAACTCTTTGGGAAGCTGAAAACTAGAGGATGACTGCGAAAAAGTAGAAACATCGACCCAATTTTACGGCGGTCAGGTCGGAGAAAGAAGGGGAAATTTGATGAAAAACGGGACTGGTAAAGTTAACTCGATCGTGGGGCGATCCACTTTGGCGACGGAAAGGAAAAAAGAAATTATTTCCTGGCATTACAGGTTATTACTAGCGGAGGGGGGCAGAAAAGAAAAGGTGGGCAAGGAAGGAAAACACACATTCGCTTACTCAGGTGAGGTTTGAGGCAAGCAGGAAGGAGGAGGCAGGGGTCGAGTAAAAGTACCCATTGATATTGGAGTGGCTCGGGGGGTGGGCAGGGTCAAAAGGGGGAAGGAAGTTCAGAAAGAGATTCGGAAAGTTAGGCAATCAAGCCAGGGGACGCGCGGAGCACGGGTGCGTAAGTACAAGTGAATCTGGACGGGAGGGAGAGAGGAAAAAAATTGAAGAAAGGACCTGAAACGGGGGGCCACAAGAAAAATCCGCGAAAAATCACCGAAGAACTCTTCGGACGAATTCTTCGGGGATGTAGAATAAAGGGGCCAATTGAAAAGGGGGGGGGGGGAGGGAAAACGCACGGAAGTGACACAAAAATTGCCTGATTCGTTTCTTTAGAGATTGAGGATGCCCGGGGTTGGACATCGGGAAACTACGAGTTGAGAGAGTGGGGTGCGGGGGGTGAAAGAGGGCTTGACCTGCTCATCTTTCCTGTGTTCGCGCATTGGTCGAAACACCCATTTTGAGCGTATGGGGGTACTCACGAGACCCAACCACAAAGGGGGGTGGGGGACCAAAAGTAAGAAAGGGGCACGGGGGGAGGTCTAAGTTCTCCTAAGCATTTAAGGGAAAGACACAAATACTCGGCGCTACAACTAACCGCTCGTGCTTGAAACAGACCATTGGGAAATAAGGGGGGAGGATATCGCTGGGGGAAGGATTGAAAGGAGGAGAGGTTAAACTACTTTTTAGAAAATGGCCCCAGGTTCTTGGAGTACTACAAGGTTTGAAATGTAGCGTAGCTGGATGGGAGACCTTCAGGGTAGAAAAAGAGGGGGAAGGAGGAAATAGAGGAAATAGGAATGTGGGTCCTCGATGTTGACGGCGGGGAGGTTTCCGTAAGGAGGACCGCCGAGACAAGTAAAAAGGGGGGGAACAAAGCGACAAGAGGTGAAATAAGATAGTAGAAACTCCTGGTATCCAATGGTGGTAGTTCCTCATCAGGGGTTTGATGTTGATTCAACTCCTCTCAAACAAAAACAGGGAAAAATAAATAAAATAAAAGATAATTCACAGAGACGCGGCTTAAGCGGCCCAGAGGGCTCCAGGAGTTGGTGGGAATAGTGGAGCCGTGTAAGTCCTCTTGGGGGAGACATAAAGGACAAACGGAAAAGAGGGTGGGGTCAATTCAGATAACTCCCCCCACCAGGGGGGCTGAGTACCCAACATTAAAGATGGGGGACTCGAAGATCGTGATCATTTAAAGGGCCATGTCGGGAGGAAAGAGACAGGGGGAGCATTTTTAGGAGAAGAAAAGTTTAAAGGGTTGTACGAGAGAGGGGCTAAAATTCTGGCAGCGCTATTAAACCAAAAGGCGGCATCAGGTGACGGGATCCGCCTTAGATCAAAAATAGGGGGGGGGGGGGGGGGGATCTAAGGTAATAAGAAAAAAAAAAGGGAAAACGGGGTCTGGTGACCAAGGGGTCAAGTGGGGGAAAAGAGGTGCATATAGGAACGCCCCACAGCTGATTCAATCACAAAAAAATCAAACGGCGGCAGGAAGAGGGAACGCCTGAACACTTACCTAACAGGTGTCTAATTGCATAGTCCAACCCCAGGACTCCTAAAGATCAAAGAGGTATCTTCAGGTTCAACGGGAAGGGGGGGGGGGGGGGGGAAGAAAAGGGAAGGCGAGAATGAAAAACGGGACAAAGATCAGAAATCACCCATTACGCAAGCGAAGGGATCCGGAAAGTTCCGTCATGGTCGCCTCCGCAGTGCGTTGGAAAAGGGGGGAGGGAGAAAAAGGAAAAGAAGGGAAGCAAGAGATTAGTGATCCGTCTACAAAACTCTCACTTCACAGTGGGGTGAAGAAATTTTAAGGGGCAGCCTTAGGGACAAAGTGGGCCACGTGACGAAAGCCCCCAAGTGGGGGAGGAAAGGGAAAGGGGGTTTAAAGAGAGGGGCAGGACATAGGCCAGAAAACGGGCTACAACTACCACTTTTTGGAAATTGTTCAAGGTAGAGAAGAGAACGATTGACCGAGGAATATCGGCTGGTCCAAAGCAAAAAGCTCTGGATAGTTCAGTCACCAGTAATTCTTGAACAAAAAGTTTGGGTTGGTACCCTTGTTTTCACGGCTTGGGGGAGGGACCCAGCAGAAGAAATAAGTTCCTTTGTTTGTTGGAGAGGGGGCAACCTTAGGTGAAGAGGCAATCAGGGCGCCCTTCGAACGCGCTGGGAGGGGGGAAAGAGGGTCGGGCCTATTAAGGGGGAATCATGTTGTCTTGTTTGCAATGCTAAAATAGAAACTGTACCGGCAGGACCGCAGGCCGTCACTGAAAAAGGAAAGCAGGGGCTGGGTATAAATAAAGGGAAAAGGGGGTTGTGGTGAGGCAAACCGGCGGAGAGTCTTTAAAGTTATGGTGCCGCTTGGGACAACCAAGGCCGGCAAAGTTTGGAGACAATTGCAGAAGAAGGAAAAAGGGGTTGGGGGGGGACGAGGATAAGGCGTTTGTGATTCTTGTGCAAGGAAGAGACCTCGACGCTCAAAAGGAGTGGGAAAGAGACGACATTAGAACACTAAGAAAAGAAACCCAAAAACACAGGGCAAGAGAGCAAAACCAAGAGGGGGCGAATTTCGTTCCCTGGGAGCAGAACGACAAAGAAAGACATGAAAGTAAAACCTACGAGTGATCACGCGTCAAAAGGTAAGAAAAAAGATACGCCCG
>Ga0179593_1727163_pt1 | contig 20477 bp, 37 predicted proteins | sample CZODoug2_1_08_16_FD_185931 | JGI IMG/M metagenome (GOLD analysis project Ga0179593, IMG submission 185931) | Vadose zone soil fungal communities from Angelo Coast Range Reserve, California, USA - CZODoug2_1_08_16fungal (PacBio error correction) | ecosystem: Environmental > Terrestrial > Soil >...
CGATACAAACCAAAAAAAAAAAAAGGAAATCCTTCTTGACCAAAATTCTTGGGAAGTCAGCCGAGGAGGGGGAGATGGAATTGCCCATTATGTCTCTTAGTCAATAGGGGTTCCCTGCATTTAAGACAAATGAGAAAAATAAACATGGGGGTCTCGCTTCGGAATCGGTTGGAACCAGACATCAGAAAAGTCACTTCTTCCAAAAATGGAGGCCCAAGAAGGGGTGGCCAGGTGTCACCTTGTTGGGGGGGGGGGGGCCGGGCAAAAGGGTTTGGCGTTTCCTGGATGACCCAAAAATTCTCTGGACTCATGACTGGGCAAGCATAATTGGCGGGGTAAAAGGAAAGGGGGACCGGTGTTTAAAGGGGGGGGGCGCTGATGGAACCTGTCAATGACCAATTGAAACATAAATCAGGGACCTAATAAATCTGCAAGTTAAAAGTTTGCACTGTGGATCCCTGTTTTTTTACCAATGGGGGGACAGGGGGTGGAATACATGCGTGTTCCTCCTAGTGGGGTTCAGGGGTTCAAGGAGCTCCTTGGCCCAGAAAAAGCATTCTCCCAAAAAAGACTGGAAAGCAAGCCAAGTGGAAAAAAATGCTGTATACCGATAGTCGAGTATCCAATGATCTGAAAAAAAAGAAGGCGTCTTTGCGGAACTGCTGGAGAGGCCTGTGGAAAATGCATCCAGTTTCGCGGGAGGGCTGGGGACTGACAGTTAGGCATCCTGTGGAACGAACAAAGTTGCAGGGTGTGGCGAGCTGTGGGGGGTTAGGCGGGGAGTGGACAGCTCCTGTCTCAGCTCAGGTTTTAATAAATTGGGTGGGAACTATTGGGCACTTGTTCTTGTCCATTGTGGGGGAGAAAGTGGCTCTTCATTCGCAGGACCACAACAATTGTTCCATGTGGACCAGGTGGGAGGGGTGGGTGTTTGTAGGGGGTGTGGGGGGTGTGGGGTAGGGGAAAAAAGGAGAGAATGGTGTGGAGTCGGTAGGGAACTGGGGATCGTAGAAAGGGTTTTCTTGGAAGGACCAACAGTGAAAGGCGCTATCAGGGGACGGAAGAAAAAGGCTTACCCTCATATAAGGACGCCTCAGACTTGGGGGAGACTTGGAACGGGGAATTGTACCCCAGGAGAAGTAGTGTTAGTAGAAGAACCCATCACTCCTTGTAATTGTCGAGGTAAAATCGACTCCGGGGTGAAAGAACCCTTGCATGGGGTGGAACGTGTGATCCATACAGAAAGAGGGGGGACGTTTTTTATTTGAGAGACGGGGTGTGGAGTTGCTATTTCAGAAGGGAGAGGAGGGGAAGGGGAAAGGTCTGTGGTGTAAAAGATGCGGTTGGTAAAAGGGGGAAATCAGTGCCACCGACAAAAAGGGGGGAACTGGTTAAAGTTAATGGTGAGAACAAAAAGGCTTTTCTTTCTGGAGGGACACTATAACCAAAAGCCCAAAAAAAAGGTGATATTCAGCACTGGAGGCAAGGAATCGCTCCTTGAGATAGGAATTTTTTCACACGGTGGGGGAAAGAGGATGAGTATTGGGTAAAGGATGCGACAACATGTGTCTAATGTGACGAGGTGGGGTGGACAACAGACGGATGGCTGACTCAACACTCCTTCCAGTTTTGGTACCAAAAAGAAGCATGCTACTGACCATGAGTAGCCCAGGGGCACCGTGAAAGTGTCACATATGATCAAAAGAGTATTCCTCTTTGAGAGAGGAAAAGGGAATAAGGGAAAACACTTTCATGAGAGCCTGACCCAAAAGTATGCAAAATCAAAAAATTTGTCGGACAGCTCACACGCAAGATCAAGGTGGAGTCAAAGCGAGAGACAAATCACCATAAAAAAAGGGCCATAGGTTGTGAGAATCACGAAGCAAGAAAGGGCCAAAACCGGAAAGGCACTTGGCGGAGCTCAAATAGAAACTACCAAAGAACTCCTGTCACACTCACAAAGTCGGTACAAAAAAAATGGCCAGGGGAAAGTGGGAAGATGTCCACAAACCACTGCATTGGATGGTCCCAAGGAAAAAGGTCATTGAAAAGTCAAGGCAAGGGTGTACCCAGGAAACAAAACTGAACCTCCCCTACCAATGCACAAGGGATGAGCTAACCAAACATCAACTGAGCTGGGAATGAAAAGGAGGAAGACCATGTTCAAGAGGGCTGGGTTACGTGAACTCAAATGGGGAAAAAAAAGAATGCGTGGGAAAGAAAAGCCGCCTGAGCCAGGACCAAGGATAACAATGGAAGAGGGGAAAAGTAGTAGCGATGTTGGGGGAGGGTTGGTTGGGCACGACCGTGGGGGGGAACAGTACCGGGGAACCAGAAAAAAGAAAGGTCATCAATGTGCCGTTGGAGTGTCATCATCAACCATCCGGACTCAGGAGGAAGTAAAAAGAGCTAGCTTTACTGGGGTTGAAAGCCCAAATTTCAAAAACTTGTAGGTGTGGCTTGGGGCCTGGTGACAGACAATTAGCTGGCCTCCCAACATTGCGATTCAGGCAAAGAAAAGGGGCCCATATGATGCATCATTAGTGCGTAAGGGTCCAGGCTTTCGGGGAAACAATCACAGAAGTCGGAGGTGGATTAGGCATCAAAGGGAAAACCCTTGACCATTTGGTGTAGGCCTTGTAACATGAGGTTTCAATGCGGGAGGTTTGTTCGCCTTGACAAAACATGGAAAGGGGGCAGGTAGGTGCAGGGTGATGTTCAATCCAAGATGGGGGGGAAGGAAGGTGAAAGGTGATACAATGGTGCGGGTTTCCATTTTGACATAGGGCAGCCAGAAAAAGGGGGGAATAAGACCATCACTTTCAAGAAAAAATGGGGTGAAGACAAGGTGCTGTGAGGAAGTTGGAAAAAGTCCCCATTTGAGGGTGATCTTAGATCTCCTGACCATGGGAAGGTGTGGACCATCCCCCTAGTCCTCGGATTGAAATCAGAGGGGGGAAATGGTGGGCTCGGGGGTAAGTGGTGAGAGAGAAATGAAGACCTGAGAAAACTGGGGAAGGATTGAGGGGTGACTCTGGGTAGGTGCATTCATTGGTCAGGGAAGAGGAAGGGAGATTTTTTCAGGATATGGCTTTCCAGAGTCTATCTAGGACATGGAACAGAACACATGCTCCGGTTCGTATCATGGCTGGGGACTTATTTGTACAAAATGGCAGGATGAGGGGAAAGTAAAGTCACCTCTGTTAAAACTGTTGAAAAACATTGTACACATCCTGAGGACTGTAATGGGGGCCTGAAACTCCACGGTATCGGATTCCAAATAGGGTTAAACACCTTAGCCTAAGATCCAAGGAAGCGAGGCGGTGGTAGCCCTCTTGCAACTGAAGAGCACGGGGTGAAGCTTCTGTTGGGGGTTTATGCCAACTCAGGAACTTACTGGGCGAGGAAGTCTAAAAAAGAAAGTCAAGTCCAAACCAGGTGTTGAAGTTTCTTCTAAAGGGGGGACACGGCCACCGCGCATGGGGGGTAAAAAAACAAAAAAAAGACCTCACGAAATGAAAACGCAGGGACAACCTCACGGATCTGGGGGGGCTCACAACCTCACATCTTTTCGGTCTTTCACTGTTGTCGCACGTGGGGGGGGGCAAGAATATTCTTTGGGGGAAGGAACAAGAGTTGATCGCAATAGATGATACAATGGAGGGGTGGGGACGAAAAACCAGCTACCAACTGGGGTCGTGAAGAGTAGAAAAAAAAAGGGTATTCAACAAAAGAAATTAGAATCTGAGGCGTAAAAAAAGCGAGTGTAACAGGTCCATGTGTTTGGGGGGGTGTGGTTTTGTTTTTTGGGGGGGGGGGGGGGGGTGTTGGTCGTCGGTAAAAGGGTAAAGGAGGGGGGAAGACATTTCCAGCCACAGTTTGGCAACCGTTACCGACAAAGAAACATGACGACTCAACCACAATTCCAACTCGGCCGCCGCACCAAACAACACCCTAACCACAATGCCCAAAAAACATAAACCCGAACACTAAATGGGAACAACTTGGGGTACGTGAACAAAAGAGCAAGAAAAGGAGCAAAGTGCAAGTGCCAAAAAATGAGGGAGTAACTTTGGAGGGGGAAATGAAAAAGAGGGAAAAAGAATGTACTAACCCACATAAATTGAACAAGATTGCGACAGCATTCCAGAAATTGAAAGGGTCCGAACGGGGGTCAATTTAAACAGCCGCTACTGTACATGAACCGAAGGACTTGAGGAGAGGATGAAGATATCTCCAGGGAGTAACCGCAGTGAAGTTGGGAAGAAAAAAGGATGAAAGGAGGGATAAATTTTTCAGAGGCCCAGGAAGAAGTGAACATCAGAAATGTGGGGAGATAAACCAGAGGAAAAGGAGAGAGGGTCCCATTTCCCACCCCGCCTCCATGGTAGGAAAAGTGCAGAGCATGGTTCTTCATATGGACCGGGGGTTTGTCATGGAAACAAGGAAGAAAAAAAACAATGGAACACGGAACTCACAATTAGACAAGGATGGAAATTCTGATCGTCAATGGAGACACAACATAATGAGAAGATGTTTGGGGTAGAAAAGGGGAAAAACAGGGTGCTACCGAAAAAAAAAAACGAATGGAACAACAAAAGGAAGATTCTGGCAGACGGGGGGGGAAGCAGGAGTCAACAAAGAAAGACTAAGAAGAAAATGCGTATAGATCAAGGCTACCAAAAGGGGTCCTTGAGGGAAGGCCACGGGCACATTGCCCTATATTCAGAAGAACCTAGCAGAGAGGGAGGTTGCTTATCAAAAAAGGAAGGAAGACTTTCACCGACTAGGAATCGAGATCAACACAACAAAAGGATGAAAGAGAAGAATCGTCGGGAAAACCAGTCTTGAGTAGACTTTCCTTGGTCATAACCCTTAGGGGCTCATTGGAAAGTGAGGGAATAGGTGACTGCATGGGTCCCTGTTTCAGACACTGCGAACCAAAGTGGAAAAAGTGCAAGCGTCCCCTTCCCGGGAGGGGCCGGGGGGAGAGGGGGGTTTAAATCCACCCTCACCAAGGAGAAAAGAAAGAAAAGGGTCCAACCGGGGGGGCACTGGGGAAACCGGGGGGTGGTGTGCCTGTAAAAATGTGGTTTGGGGACTTCCTGTAGACCCATCGTTCTTTGCTTGGGGGGAGACCATTGACGATCAAGCCGAGTGCAGGGGAAGAACTTAAGGTTAGGACGTGTTTCCGTGGGGGTCATCTCTCGAAAACCATTGGTTCAATGACCGTTGAAATGAACAAGTGTGGCCTTGACCATTTTGGGAGTGGCAATAAACAGGGGAGCTGTTTTGTCCCTTGGACAGGGGGGGATACATGCGTTTCAAGCTCCAAATTTGGCCGAAATTGGTAGAAGCTTGCCCTGAAACGACACCCGCAGCCATCCTTTTTGAGGCCACAACCCTTCATATGACTCCCATGGAGAGGATCCATATATCAAATGAAAACATCCGAACGGCCCGGTTACAGAAGCAGGCTGTTTAAAGGCATCCGGTTCGTGACACGATGACCATGGGATGTGGACTGCGGGAAGACGAAGGTAACTGTTGCCGGTTCTCCGGGACTGGGGTTTTAGGAAGGGACAGGCACTTAAGGTGGAAAGCTCCAGTCCTGAATCTCCAGCAATGGGTGGGGATCATTGTGTTCCTCTGGGACATTAAATTGGGGAAAAAGGGAAGCTGTGGCTCTGAGCTGCAAAAAAAGGGGGGGGGCAGTGTGGCTTTGACGAAGGTGTCTGTGGGTGTGGTTTGTGAATGGGGGGGGGGCGGAAAAGGAATGTGTTTGGGGAGGAGTGGAAGTAACTTGACACTTGGGGGGGGGGTGTACAAAAGGGCTGGATCGCTAGCATAAAGACTGAAGGCCTGTTCAAACATCAGGGTAACTTCTCCTTGTAGGGGGAATTTAAACCTACTACCGGGGAGTGTTACGGGAGTGAAGAGAGAAACAGCACATTTAGGGTCCGCGGAAAAAGAGCTCCAACGTACGGGGGACAAACGCACCCTGCTTCTGTATGCCTCCCTTGGAGACAAGAACTAAGAAAAAAAGATTTTTATTGGGGGAAGAAAACATGGTTTTTTTATGGGGTCGAGTCTCCTGCGTAGGAGGAAAAGGAAATTGGGGAGGAGGTCGGGTGGGGGGGAATTAAAAGGTTGTTAGGAAAAGGGAAGGTAGGGGAAAGACCTCAAGAAATGGTTTGGAAAGTTTGACAAGTGTGAGAGAAAAGAAAGGGAATGTTCTTTCGGTTAGGGCAAAAAAAAAGGAAGGATTCAACCGAAGGTTATACTAGTAAACAAAGGGTAAGAGACCAGTGAGGGGTTGGGATAGTAAGTGGGGTCACAACTGGTTTACGTGTACTATAGAACGCGATTGATCAGTTATAGAGGACATGTGTCTAAGTGTCAGGGGGAGAGTGTGAAAATGGGGGACTCCGGGACTCCATGTGGACCCCAGTCATTTAAAAATCAGGCTAGAGGATGTATCCAGGAAGGTGATAAGATAAGAAAATGTCAATAGAACAAAGATTAGATGAGTAAACCAGGGCGCAAGAAATCAAAGGAACCAAGAAAGAAAAGGCAAAAGAAATGCCCTCCATGGAGAGGGGAACATGCGACACCCCTCATTCTGCAAAGCCCACAGTGGAGGAACGATGGGGTGCAGAGCAACGGGAAAGGGAACCAAAATTGCTAATTTTGAGGTCAGGATGCGGGGGGTACAACTTCCAGAAGGGGCAAGGTGAAGAGCAACCTACCGTGGGAAGGAGAAAATCCCTATCACAAATTGGGAACTCTACAAAAAAAATGGCATTTACGGGGTTCAGTAAAATGGAAGAACTATTGAAAAAAATGCAACCGGTATCTCAAGGTAAAAAAGGTCACGAAGCTATCAATGGAAGGGGAAAAAGTCAAAATGCACACCTACCCTGAGGAAAAATGGGTGTCAAGGCTAACAAAAAAATAAAGGAAGGAGGGGGATGTGAAATTATGAAGAAAAAGGTGAGAAGGGCAGGGGTTACTGGAGGGGGTGAACTCAGCAAAGCCCTTTGCGGGGTTGTAAAAAGAACAAGGGAACCGGAAAAAGGGGGGTCAGTGTACACTTAGATCATGGCCAGGGCAGTGGAGGGGGTTGAAAAGAAAGAGAGACTGGGCCTGGAACGCAAGAAAAAAAGAAAAAAGGGACTACTAGGTGGGTCTTCAGCAACCTAATAAAGACTCAAAGAAAGGAAGAGGAAAGAGATGAAGGGGTGCTAACAAGGGGTAAAACAAAAGGTTGGCGTGTGGCGAGGTCCTGTACAGCAAATGAAGTGATTGAAGGAAAACAAACTGCACTGGGCCAAAGACCGACTTTTCACCAGGGTAAGTTCTGAAGAGCCATGGGGGGCTTCCAGAGTGGTTGTGATTTGAAACAAAAACCCACACCTCACAGAAGTCGTAAAAATTGTGCAACTCCAGTAACCCTAAATTATGGTGGGGTAGGCGTTACATGTGAAAAGGGGGGGAAAGGAAGCGTTGTTTAGCAGGGACAGAAAGGTGCGATAAGTGCATAGGTGTTGTTTGGGACTGGGCAGAAAGGGACAATGGGTCAAGGAGATGGTGCAGCAGTGGTTCCATGAAGGAAAGACACATTATGGAGGAGAAGAAAATAAGTGGGGTGTGAAGGAAAAACATGTTGGGACAGGAGCTGGTCGGGGGAAGGTTTGCTTTAGAAAACAGAAAAAAAAAGTGCATTGAAGTGTACCAAAAAAAGGAGGATTGAGGGCTCAAAATGGCAAGGTAAATGGAGCAGGGGGAGAGTTGACGGCAAAACAAAGAGGAAAAAGAAAACAAGGAGGGGATGAGAGCAGTCTCTTGGAAATGGGGGGGAAAGGGAGGTGGGGAGAAGAGGAACTGTTTCTTCTAAGGGTGTCGGAATAGTCTGGGGTATACGAGGGGGTACAGGATTTTGTAGAAAAAGGACACTGGCGAAATTGTAGGAAAGGACGATACATGCCATGAGTCAATGGGATAAGAATGTCACCACATGTAGTACCATGTACAAGGACAACATTTCCGGTGTAAGACTGTGAAAACAAAGGGACTTAGATTCCAAACAGGGACACCTTATACTATAAGAACCCTGAAAAAGAAGATTTGGAGCCCCGCTTGGAATCGACTGAGGGAACTGCGTGGTTGGCTGGGAAACTAACGAAAGGGGACCCGGGAGGGAGAACCACAAAGGGGAATTACTCTGTGCTTCAAATTTTTTGGTCATTTTAAGATGACGGACACCCTGGAAAGGAAAACGTAAAACCGGGGGGAAAAGCAAAAAACAGACCTCTACCAATTCCTTTACATCAAATGCACGCATCGAAAACAAACACACAAAAGGGAAAATCGGAAAAAGACACTAAAAAATCTGTAGGTTCTGGGACCGTGGGTAGTAAAAGGACGGGGAGTTCACTACAGACCGAAGTACGGTGGAGTACACGTAACGGGGGGAAGAGAAGGACTACAAAGGTAGGAAAAGTGGGCAAGACACACCAAGCGACAAGTTAAAAAGAGTGGAAACCCAGGAGGTTCAAACAGAAAGTCATGAGGCAGACTCAAGGGAAGGGAAAACCTTACAGAGGGGGGCCTGGATATCGGGGTAAGAAGGGGGGAAAAAAAAGGTCCAAAAAACCTAAAAGTGTGAAGGGGAACTATAAACTTACCACCAAAAACCACACCAGTAGGACTGCATCCCACCCAAAAAAAAGTACAAGGCCAAAAAAAAAAAAACCCGGAAAAAGTACCATTGCACGATTTGGAAACTTGAAAACAGGGAGAAAAAAGGGAAAAAGGATACCAAACAAAGTCAAAAGATGAAATGAGGAATTAAACAGTTTGGTGGGGGTTGGGGGAGAAAGAATGGACACCTTACGAAGGCCTTTACCAAAAAAAAGAGGCCCAATGGAAAACTCAACAGGGCTGAACAAAGATCAACAGGTCAAAGAAGATTTCCGAACAAAAAGACAGCTAAGGGACCAGGAAGGGGAGAAAAGAATTTGATGATGCTGAAAATCATTGGGATGACTACGATCCAGGGAGTAACAGCATAAATGGGCAGGGGGGAAAAGACAAAAAGATGATGGAGGTCACCAAGGAGCTCCTTGGAACAGGAGGAGACCCATGAGAAAAGGTTTCAGGGGGAAGAGAGGGAACAAGGGAAACAAACGGAAAGATGGGAAACATTTAAAAAATTGGACAGCATGAGGATATGAACAGGGGGAAACGGTCAGGGAAAAAAAAAGGCTGGCTGAAAAGGGGAGTGGACCCGGCCTAAAACGAAATTACCTGTTACAAGCAAGGCGGAGGAAGCGAAAGTTAAAGACAGGATAAGAGTTGTGGTCATAATTGCAAAAAAAGGGTGGACAGAAAACGAAAAAGAAACAACACCTGCGTGTAATCTTAAGTCAGAGGTGGATTTTGGGAAACCCAAACAGGGGAGACGGAGGAAGGGGAGAAGGATCCCACCTTTGTCTTATGCTAACAGGTCAAATGGGGCACAGAGAGGAAGGAAGCAAAAATAAGTGCAATGAGGATTCAGATAAATGGGGGAGAACAAGATGACAAGAGGTCAAGAAGGTTTCAAAAACGAGATAGAAAAAAAAAAGAGAGGAAGAAAATATATTTTCCTCAAAGGGAGGAGGAAAGAGGGGGGAAGGGGGCCTGTTAGAACAGAAATTTCAGTGGAGTAGGTCTAGGAGAGGGGAAAAGACTCGGGCCCTGGCCACGTGGAATAAAAGCGCCTTGCTCAAAGAAAAGTCCCTTGACATTGGGGTCAGGAACTTCGGGAGGGGGCCAAAACCAGGAACAAGGGTAAATGAGTGACGAATAAAAAGGAAGCCGGGGGTGGGGGGCAGGTTTTCAAGGGGGGGGGGGGGGTGTTGTTCCTGTAGAACCAGGGGGGAGGGGGGTAAAGTATGACCAAAAAGAGGAAACTCTTACTGGGCCGAAAGGGGACTAAAAGCAAACAAAGGGAGAGGGGAAAGCCTTAAGTGTTTAGGGGGACTTTGGGTCCGGGGGGAAGAAATCGTGGGGTTCACGACCGTTTGAATTCGATCAAAAAAAAGAATAGTGACCATGTGCTGCAAAGGGCTGGGCAATGTTTAATCTGCTGTTGGTCCCGGGGGGTCAGTGGAAGGAGGGCCATCGACAAATGTGGACTGAGGGGAAAAAAGAATCTAACTCATTACTCCCTGAGCCAAAAAGACCGACACTGGCCAATACTAAAATGGAGGTAGGAAGATCCATATGATTTGGAGCCTACACTTCTTCTTTGGGGAGGCTGCAGTACGGGGGTTAACAAAAAACATTCGGACATCTTCCCTGAAGGCTGGGAAAAAAAGGGGGGCGCCCCTGGTGAAAAACGGTGCAGGGGCGGGACTGGGGGTAGGTTGTACAGAACTAATTGGAGGGGTTCCACTTGAATCATCAGCCAAGGGGAATTGAGGGCCTCTTGGAAGGGAGTGTTTAAACCATTGTGACTGTGCTAAGGATCATGGGGAAATAACCAAGTTTTGGGTGCCAGGTGAAGTGGTCAGAGGGTAAAGGGGGTTTCGGGGGGGGGGTGTGGGGGGAGGGGGGGGGGGGGGGTGGTGGCGTAGAGTGAGTGGGGCGTTCAAGGAGGGGGAGGAGGGGGGAACGGGAAAAAAAGGGGGTGTTAGGTGGAGGGGAGGGACAACCTGGGCAGTGAAATCGAGGAAGGAAAAAAAAAAAATGACACCTCAGAGGATAGACGGAAAGACTTGTGAAGAGAACGGGACTACTTAGTAAAACAAGTGTAGCGAGGTGGGGGAGAAGAAGATTCCCCCAGCAATCAAGGGAGGGGAAGGGGACAGGAGAAGAAACGTTACAAAAAGGTTAAAGAAATTGGTTGAGGGAGGGAACTACGAGTGGGGCGAAAAGAACTAAGAAAAAAATGTGTAGTGAAGGAATAGAACTGGGGTGATTGTTGGGTTTGAATTCCACGTTAAGGGAAAGGATGTGAGGGGGAGGTGGGGAGGCCTTAAAAGGGGCATTTTGGCCAGTTCATTTCTCTCAAAAAAGAAAAAAAAGTTTGGAATGGTGTAGAACTTAGCCAGGTAAAGAGTTTCTTAAAAAAGGGGGGCAACACTATAACCAACAAGAACTTTAAACGCGAAAGTGATAGTTCAGCAGAGACAAGCGGCTCCAAGAAATCTGAAGTCTAAGGGTGTCACAGGGGGGTAGTGGAAATCAAAAAGGAGAAAAAAGAGTTGGAGTCTCAAAGGAATTACCGTCTTTCTATAAACGGAATGGGCTACAATGTTTCAGGGTGTCTACATGTTGGGGACATGGAGGGGGGGGGGGAATCAAGACAATGACATGCCAGGGGGGACCCCAAAAGAAGATACAGCATTAAGTAAGGGGGGTGCGGTGATAAAAAGAAGAAAAGGTTCAAAAACACAAAGATTAGAGAAATAAACCGTTAGGAAATCGAAACGTTTATAAAAACGAAAAAAGAAAACTTACAAAAATAGAATCCCGCAGTCTAAGGACCACCGGGAACTAATTTGGAAACCAGGGAAGAACCTCAGGCTGCAGAGACCAGGGTAAAAGAAGGGGAGCAAAGGAGACACCACTAGGAGATGGGGGGAAAGAAAAAGTCAAACCGGACCTATAATTGGGGAAAAGGGGACCGGAATTCACTTTTCAAGTGTAATAAAAAAAAAATACCGTGGGACAACAAAACAAAACTAAAACTCACCAAGTCTACTACAAAAAAAACATTACATTGATGGTCAGTATCCAATGTATCGTGGTACAAAGGGCAAACACTGGAAAGGTCAGGGGGAGAGTCAAGTACCAAATACATTGGAAAAGGCCCTCTATAAGGGTCCTACAAAAAAAGGCACAAAGGCACTGAGGACGGTAAGAGGTCTTTTCAAGGGATACCTCCTGGGGGGGGATCTTCCATAAAAATTGTGTAGCAGTAAAGTACACGCAATGGGAAAGGTAGGGGAGTTTCGAACTAAAGAAAGGTGGAAGAAACTCATCCTTTAAAATAAAGGAGAAAAAAAGCAAATGAAAATGACATAATATGAAAAGAATTAGCAAGAGTTGTGGGGCAAAAGGTAACATTTGGGGAAAAAGTGTGATTTACCAGGACCAAGAAAGGTAATTCATGGTTAAAAGGGGAGTCAAGCAAACAAAACTCATCAGGACAACAACGAGATAAAGGATGTGCACGGGGAAGGAAAAAGTTTCAACCTGGTAGACCCTTTCGTGGGGGGCCGGGTAACAGGGAAGCTAGCGAACAATTTAGGACCTCTGTACACCTAAAAAATGATGAAGGGACATGTGAGACTCCTGGGAGGAACCAAGCTTGTTCTTTTACACAAAAGCACCGAGAGAGGAGTTAATCCCATAAACGGAAGGGAACAAAATGGTCAGAAGTTAAATGTAAAGGGGCAATGTAAGGGGGGGGGGTTAGCCTGACAAGAGGGGGGGAAGGGTGAAAAGGTAGGTGTGCGGTGGGGAACCCGGGGGAGAAGGGATTTTGGGAAAAGGAAAGTTGGTTTGAAAAAAAGGTTCATCATTTCAAGGGGGGGAAGGGGAAAAAAAAGGGGAAGAAGAACTGAATCAAGGAAGTTGTTTGTTGTGGGAAAATTTGAGGGGAAAGGTGTTCTGAAGTCCCCTGTTGGTAGGGGGGGAGGAGCCCGCGACTCACAAGCCCGGGAGTAGGGGGGTCAGCAATTTAAGCAAAGGGGGTGGTGTAAAGTTTGATTTCAAAAAACAGTAAAGAGAAGACCGGGGAAAAAGAAAAGGCAGTCGAGGAAAGTGGGAAAGGGGCCTAGGGAACGGGGGTGCGTAGGGGTTATAGAGGACTTGAGTCATAGGGGGTTCAGGGATTATCTTGAATCTATCAGGGGGAATTGGAGGGTTCAAGTAAGTGGGGACACTTTGTCAGCTAAAAAAAAGGACTACAGATGGGGAGCCTGGCGGTAGACAAAAGTTCATGATGTCGGGGGGTCATCCATCAACAGGGCAAAACAAAAAGAAAAAAGGGTAAAAGGGGGACACATGTAGTGTATGAGACCGGGGGGGGGCAGTACCAAGAGAGGTGAGACGGTAGGATTTACAAAAAACAATGATACAACCTTCTTCCGATGGGGAGCTAGACTTGAAAAAAAGTGCAAGAAAGGATAATGACGTGCTTGGGGTGTACCCAACAGAATAAACTCAATTCAAAGCGCAAAATGGGGACTAAAAGAAATTCCACAAGGTTTTGTGCTTCGGCTTAAGGACGGAAAACGTAAAGAAGTTTCAGACTCCCACACATCCCAAGGAATCGCACTGTGAAAAGCCGGCAAACCGGAGGAACTCCCTCACAACTTCGTGGACAAAAACGCTCAGCAGAGGTTCTTTTCGGAGTCTGAAAAAAGGAGGTGTGACACTCCAGACAGCATGGGTGGGGAGGGAACGACTGAGATGGACTACAAGGAGGGAGGGTCATCTTCGGAGACTCACACGATCACAATTTGTGGTACATAAAGGAGACACGAACACAGAAACTAGCAAGTCTGAGACCGTAGCAGAAAGCCTTTCATTCGAGCCAGGATGGGAACGGCCTTGGGGTAGACGACTTTCGCCACCTAAACGGAAGTTACCGAGACCCACTCCCCAAAAAAACGTCCTCTCCACTTTAAAAACACCAAACGGGGACGGAAAACAATCAAAAAAAAGAAACCAGAAGAAAGAGGATCATGGGGAAAACACACGGGGTCGTGAAAGAACAAGGCAATGAGCCAAACAACAAACAAGTGGAATAAATTAAAATTGCGAAAAGAGAAGGAGGGGACACCGTAAGAAAAACTGTACGACAAACGCATAACCCCAGAAAAGGGACATGCACAAAGTCAAGAGGATAAAATGGGGACAGTCCCAAAGGCCCTTCAAACAGAAGAGTAGAACTGGGTTTAAAAGAAGGATATGGACAGAGCAAATACGAAATGAGGGGAGGACATATGTATCCTCTCCTAGATCCATAAAAGGGGAAGGGGGCGGGGAGGGGCAATCAAAACGTAGGATGTATGAAATGGGGAAAGGATTCAATGAGAGCCGGGAAACCCAAGGAAATTTGGGATCCAAGATGGACAACGCAGGTCAAAAATACTACGGGGGGGACAAGGGGACAGGGGGGGCAAGATTAAAATTGCGCACATGGTGCATGGGGGGTAGTAAACAGGAGAAAAAAAGGAGAAACCTAAACAATTGTGGAACCGTACGAAAACAAAGATTACTGTTATCAACGGGAAACTGCAGCTTATCGTAAAGCACAAAGAGAAAAGAAATGGGGGGGGAGGAAACAAACCACGTTTGCTACATGCACCACAAGGAAAAAAGGAATCAAACAACACCTGCTTTTAACCTGGAAGAGGGACAGCAGCGGGGGTGTAAACAACTAGAAAACCAACATGATGGAGGCGACCACAGGGGGGGGCGTCAAAAGAGAGAAATGCTGCCGATCACGTCCTAGACCTAATGTAAGAGAAGGAGGATGCAAGGGACAAAGATGAAAAAGGAGTCATTAACCAGACGAGAGACAAATAATCACACAACAAAGAGAGAAAGATTTTCACGGAAAATACCTTCACAGATTCGGGATCTGTCAGGGGAGGAAAAAAAAAAGTGAAAACATGGGTCCCTTGGTCTATATCATAAAAAAGGGCCTGGTGAATGGGGAAGCCCAAAGGGGGTCATTTGTCGAACTTCCATGCATTGTTTCGCCAGCTCCGTGGGGGTCAAAACTTAAAGAAAAAAAAAAAGAGGGAAAAATGGGACTTGTTCACGCCGGGGTGGGGAAAGGGTGAATGGTTGTGTTTTGTACACAACTGGTGGGCGTCTTGTAACGGAGATTCTGGGAGGAGTGGAAGAACATTGAAAAAATCGGGAAGTTGGTAGCCGTGGTCCAAATTTTTGAAGCAAAGAAGACATGGGAAGAAAGTTTACCATAAAATCAAGGGGCCTAAGAAGGGGAAAAATGATTGTAAAAGTCTGGAAAGAGGGACTTCTGGGGGGGTGGGGGGGTGGGTTGGGGTTGGTAAATTGAACCATCTTAGGGAATGGCGGGGCCACTGCCTAGTGGGGGAAAATCCAAACTTAGTGTGTCAATGGGAAAGGAAGCTCAAAAGAAAAGGGAGAAGGTTCTAAAAAGAAACATACTTGATTGTCCACCGCCAAAAAAATCAATGCTGTGCCTGAACTGGGAAGGGATGGAAGATGACTCATAATCATTCGCTGCGGCCCTGAATGTACGGGGAAGGAAAACAGGAGGGGTTTAAGGATCAAAGGAAAAATCAATGAGGGCTTTGGGAACTGCCAGGATGCATCCGAGAGAACATTCGGGATCAAACTTGGAAAAAAGAGGCGGGTAGGAGGTACATTCCTATTTCCTTATGTGAAAACTCTCTCATCTACAAGGGGGGTTAATTAACTCATTGGTGGTACCTAACTAAAGAAGGTGCACCATTGGTTAGCCTGTGGCTCAGGCTGCTCAAGGGGTTCCATGTTCCTGGGGGGGATACAGAGGGGAAGTTTCTGGGGGGTGTGGAAATTTGAAGTTGTGGTGGAAAGGATGAAAAGGGAGAGTGGGGGGTTGAACGGAGAAGGTAGGGGATTTTTAAAGGGGGAAAACGGGGGGGGTGGGGGGGGGGGAAGGAAATGTTTACCAACAAAATTGGGCTTGAAACTCGAGGAAGTATGGCGGAAATACCCGAGGAGTAAAAAGAAAATCTCATAAGGGGGGGGGGAGGATTGGGAACACCCCGGGTCTACAGTCAATGTAAAGCAAAGCGAGGGGAGTCTCCTAAAGGCACCCCCCAATCCCTCTGAAGTACTCGTGACTCAAAAATAAGGATCAAAATGCTGTCTGTAGTTGAACGGACACAAAAGGGGAACTCCCAAACAAAAAGGGAGGGGTGGGGAAATATACCAGGGGGGGTTGAGTTTTGACGAGCTGTACGTGATTGTAAAGGGTGTAGGGGAGGGTGTTGTGGGGGACTTAAAAAAGGAAGGAAGGTTCAGGGGAAGCTAAAAAGGGGAAGGGGGATGGGGGTAAAACAATGGGTTAGGCGACCAGAAAAGGGGAGACTTAGGTTGTTCCACAATAACCACAAAGAAGCTTGGAACATCACCCAAAGGAAGAGGGAACTTAAGAACAAGAAGCTCAGTTGGGGGGGATCATAGGATAGGTTTTCACAGGGGGAATCCTGAAAAGAGCTTGTGATCGAGATAAAAATTAAAGGGAAGGTATATACAGGAAGTGAAAGGGGACATGCGAACATGGGTAATGAAGGTATGGAAGAAGAAACAGCTGAAGGGGGGAAAAAGAGGTCTACAAAATTGATTACGAACCTGGTAGAACCTGTCCTTGATAAGAAGAAACAAAAGAGGGGGACAAACAAAGAAGGGGAAGCAAAGAGTATAAGATCGAAAAACTTAGGAAGATTCAACACCCACACAGCTCCTCAAAGGAAAAGAAAGCTCACAGAGAGGGGAGAAGAAAATAAAGGGGTAGGTCATATAGTGGACCCTTGGCCACCCGAGAAACCAATTAAAACGGGAATATCCCTATAATGGCTGCTGATGGTACACAAAAAAAGAAAAACTTGACAAGTGATGAGAAAAAGGGAACCAGACCAAGGGCTAGAAAACACTTTGAACAAAAAGAAACATTTCCTACTACCCAACCAAAAAGGCAGGTCACATAGTGTCAGTGGAAAAGGAGGGAGAGATGTACACATGGAAAACACTATCATTGGGAGAAAGCAAAGGTCTTGTTGGGGAAAGAGTAGGGTGGGGGGATGTGTACCAAGGAAACAAACTTAAAAAAAAACACTAGTCGCAAATGGCTGATCAAAACAAGAACTGTGAGTCATTGGAGGGTGAGGACACAAATTGGAATAAGTTGGAAGAGGGATTTTGGAACACAAACTCAATTGGGGACGAAAAGCCCTAGTCTGTTAGTAAAGAAAAAAGGGGAGCAATTCCAAAGAAAGAAAAATAAATCTTACATAGGGAGGTAGCATATATGGTGGGGGAAAAAAGTACTGGGTGTGAAGAAGCGCAAGGGGTGCTTACTCACCACAAAAAATTAAATTAAGGGGAAAGTGTAGGAAGGGGAAAAAATAAAGACGGACTCAACACCAACAGGGAGGGGGAAAAAGGGGGTTGCTTAAAAAAAAAGGGGGGTAACAAAGTAGACACCGGTATTTGGAGGGGAGAGGGTCTTGTAAAGCAAACAAATAGATTTCGCAATGTTTGTTGAAGAAAAGGGCCCACACATCTTCTAACGTGGGGAAAATAGGAGAATTCATGGAGAGAAGGGTTAATGGGCTTAAAGTTTTCGTTTAAACACACAAAAAAGGGCAAGAAAGGGGGGTCACCGGAAGTCAACAGAAAGAACCATCAAGCAAGGGACTTTGGTGGGAAGGTCATCAAAAGAAGTCCCTTTTTCAAGGAAAGGTGTAGAACGTGGGGACAGTGTCTAAGTATGGGAGGGGCATTGTGGACGGTACAATACCTGGGGAGAGAAATTTGGAGGGGGGAACAGGAAAGTGATGAACAAATGGTTGGAAACAACAAATGGGTTGTACAGTAGGAGAAAGAAAGATCCATTCTGCGAAACCAGACAACCTGTAAAAAAAATTTGGGGGGTTGACAAAGGGTTGTGCGGGGGGAACGTGGGCGGCCCTGAAACAAAAATTTGGTGAGGGGGAGCTTGTAGATCAAAACCTGCCCCGGGAATTGGGCCTCCGCCGCCTGAGCGGGGCCATGTAGTGCGAAAGAAAAATTCGCACTTGGGGAAGGGTGTTTCTCCGGGGGGGGGATAAAAAACAGCGAGGATGGAAAAGCACCGTGGGCTGCAATGCCTCAGGAAGTGGGAATTTTCCTCATTAGGGGGAGGGGTGCAGTAGAGTGTGGAGGGAGACATTTGATAAGTTTTTCGATCTTATAGGAAGGGCTAAGGTGTTTGGGCATATCGTTGGTAGAAAGGGGACAAGGAAGTTGGTAAGCAAATGGCATGGTAACGGAAGGGTAAAACATGGCATAAGTGGGAGGGAGTCAGCAAGAACCTCGTCACCACATGTACAAATTGGGGGGGGACAGTGTTCATGGGAATAAAGGGGAATTGAATACTGAAGAGAGGTTCGGTAAGGGAGGTCCAAGAACCAGGGAAAAGGGGACTATAAAAAGAGGAAGCAACGGATTCTTGTTGGGGCCGCTTGCAACTAATAATAAGGAGGGAAGGGTTTATCAGGGTTGGAAAAGAGATGTCCCTTTCTGGCGCGAAGACCCCATGAGAAAAAAAAAATAATTTCCCCTTTCAAAAAAATTTTGGAGGTTGCGGGACGGAGGGGGCCTGAAGGACACGGAACGCTCTAAAGATGCAAAAAAAAAAGCATCAGAAAGTATAACAAAAGAACCACCGGAAGGACTCGCAAATCACACCCAAAAGTTTACATGTGCAAAAAAAACTCACATCTGGGGTTTGGGGAGGGAGGGGTTTCGCGCACAAGTTACTTGAATTAAGCAAGTTCTTTTGGGGAGGACAGTAGGGGCAATGGGACACTAGTACCTATGGTTCTTTTTGAGTAGGATAACCCCATCGGGGGGGGTTACATGAGAGGAGAAACCCAGGGGGGGCACAGATACAAGTCTGGGGAGGAAAGGATCAAGCAGAAAAAGAAGGTCAGGTACTTATCTGAGAGGGGTCACAATGCAAGGTACTTTCAACACAAGGGAACTAAAAAACTCACAATTTCAAAAAAACCTCCTCTCCCTTTCAGAAAGCACAACCAAAACACCACCACCCCAATATCACCTCGGCATGGAAAATTGGACAAAAAGGGGAAAAGAGCCCCAAAAACGAGAAAAAATGGGACAATAAAGAAGTAAAAAAAAAGGGATGGGGATAAAACATTGGCAACAAGCGGACACCTTAATAAATAGGGACTTAAAAGAAAGCCTCGCCCAAGGAACCTGAAACAGGGGGTGAGACAAATTAGGAGCGAAATTTGGGGAAAAGCCCTTAAACGGAAGATGTTCCAAGGGAATTCAAGGGGAAACATAAGCGACAGGGGAGACAAGAAGAATTTTTGAGGAGGAATTCCAGGAACTAGACTATCTCCAAAATAAAAGGCGGAGGGGGGATCCAACCAGGTTTGGATAGTGAAGGTATGCCAGAGCCTGGAAACAATCAGGAAAACATGGGGGGGGAGAGCCAGAGGACACGCCTGTTACATAAAAATTTCATTAAAAGTGAGGAAGAATGTAAAAAGGCGTAAAATGTGGATGGAACCGTTTATTAAAACTGTCCATGGGGAACAAAAAAGGCACTAGTTTGTAACACCGCAAAACAATTAGGAAAGAAAATGACTAATAGGCATGGAGAACCAAGAGAATAAAATAGGGTTTTTTCATATACACAACAAGGGTCAGGCAAAAAAAAAAAGGCCACATCCCACAACACACCCAGGGAAAGGTCTGGGGAGCATACTTGACAGAAGGGTTCATTGGGGGGGGGACCACTATCTAGACCAATTCATGGAAAGGGAACATGAGAAGTGTCGACTCCAATTCATGAAACCCGTCACATGGATTTTCATAAACCAGAATTCAAAGGGGAAAAGGAAAAAATTAATGTAAATGAACAGAGGTCAGGAAGGATTTTAATTTCCAGAAAAGAAGACAAAACACAACACGTATGAGAGGAATGCCGGAAAATCCTGCCACGGTCCGGTCGTCTACTTTTCCATGGCATAATCCTTAGAGCCTAGGAGTTCTTAGGTCTATGCGTGGGGAAGAGTTCAGGTGAAAAAAAGTAGACAGGGAAGCAAAAAAAAAAAAAGTGGGGTCGAGTCTAGCCAGACAATGGCATTGGGTCTGGGAGCGGGGTTTTTCTGCAAACAAAGGAGAAAAAAGGGGAAATGCCAGGCTCCAGCGTGGGGTTTTTTGGGGCCTTGGGGGGGGGGCCATAAAGGGTTGGGACCTGGGTAGGACCAACAGAGAGGAGGATTGACTCCATGGGAATCAAGAAAAAATCCTGGGGCCAGGAAGGGGGGCCTGGTGAAAAGGGGTTAGCTCAGACCCCCGTTCAGGAAAAAAAAGGTTTAATTAATAAAGAAAAGTGGGGGCAGGAAAGTGCTGCAATTTGTCAAAGGGAAGCTGTTTGGTGGGGAACTAAAGCATAGATAAGGGGGGGGAAACCAGCGTGTCCAGCCGAGATCTCATGTGGAGGGAAGGGGGGGGGGTAAAGGCGAAACGAAAAAGGGAAAAAACCCATCATACTTTGAAGAAAACCTTCGGACTACCCTGGAGAAGAAAGTACTCCATATGATCTTGGGGAGACCTTCGCAGTCTTTGCACACGGACTGTGACATGGAAGGCGGAGAAAAGCAATTCCCTGTGAAGGGAGGGGGAGGGGGAACTCAGTGTGA
>Ga0179593_1399943_pt1 | contig 20476 bp, 25 predicted proteins | sample CZODoug2_1_08_16_FD_185931 | JGI IMG/M metagenome (GOLD analysis project Ga0179593, IMG submission 185931) | Vadose zone soil fungal communities from Angelo Coast Range Reserve, California, USA - CZODoug2_1_08_16fungal (PacBio error correction) | ecosystem: Environmental > Terrestrial > Soil >...
CGTTTGAGAAAGCAACTCGCCAGGTTCACACGCAGTTGTTGGAGAAAGGCACGGAAACCAGTGGCGTTGCGGGAAAGTTGACAGACGCGATGCCAAAGGCACTTTAAAGACGCAAAGGGAGAGAAAGGGTGGTGTATCCCGAGAATGGGACTGGGCCGTGGTGGCCATTGGCCTTGCCGGCAGGAAGATACGCTGCAATGGGGATTCTACATATGAGGGAAAGAAGGGGGGAAAAGGATAAGGAACGGATCGGTTCGCAGTGCGGAAAAATGGGATGGAAAGTGCCAAAGAGAGAAACAGGGGTAAAGCGAATCTCAATCATCTCAGAATCAGTGCACGGACGAAATGTGGTGGGGGAAGGATTAAAAGGAGTGGATAAGGGTGCACCGGAAACATGGCACGCTTTGCACTAAAAATCACGGACTCTGGAGTGTTGCCTTTAGAAAAGGAACTCTGACGTCAGAAACTGGAGGAAATGGGCAATAACGGCCTCTAAACAAAGTCACGTCCTGCATGAAAGACTATACCAAGACCGGTCAAATGGGTGGATCGTATCAGGATGGTCTGAGAATACGGAACGGATACATTCCGTGGAAAGAAGGGCATCTACGAAAAGGTATTCGTGAACAATCACGATGGAGTATCATCGACTATTTCTTAAACCTGAGGCTTCAGGGGGAAGAGGGTCCTCAACCAACGGAACGGTTGGGAATGCGATAACCACTGTATCACGGCAATAAAGGGTGGAAAAGGGGGAAAGGTGTTTCGGGCACCGAAGGCAGGGGCGTTTTGACTAAGAGAGAGCATCATATCAATATCCACCCATTCGAAAGGAAACGGACGCCGGAAGAGTTGGAATATGTTACAAGGAGCAGTTTGGCCCCCGGGACGCATGGAAAAGTTAAGGGGGGACGAGAGGGGGAAAGATGAAAAAAAGACGGACGGCGATTCGCCTTTGCGGCACCGAAGTACTTGACGGACGGTCGGAAAGATAACGGTTTGTTAGGGAAAGAGAAAAACGATATCGCATCAGAAATGGGAAGTTGGTGTTTGTTACTCGGGAGCCGAATGGGGGCTAATCCCCACAAGAGGGAAAAACCTAAGACAAGGAAGGGACTCAAGAATGGGGAGTACTGTGAATCGGAAACGCGACGCTCGTGTTTCGTCCGAAAGACTTGGAATAATGTTAGGAAAGAAGGGAAGGGAATATCTTGGGGGGGAGGCCCAACAGGTTAACTTTTTCCATGGAGAGGGGGGGGGATGAAGATGCGGAGGCAAGTAAGGAAGCGGCAAGGCGCCTGGGCAGCTCACAAAAGGAAAGGAGGAAAAACAGCATGCAAAATTGTAAAGGACGGGCTCTTGAGGAAGAAAGCCAGCGGATATTTTTAGGGGTAAGGAGTACAAGGACTGGGGTCGAAGCGACTTGAATTGGGGGAATAAAAAGATGTCAGTAAAGCCTGAGGCATTTTACAAGGGGATCCCTTCTGTGAAGAATGGAAAACAATCTACCTGAAAAAAGAAAAAGGGGGGAAAATTGATCCGGGCACCACGAGGGAACAATTGCCTCAAGGAAGTAACCTCTGCGACAAAATCAGAAAGCAAGGGGGAGGGAGATGCCATGCTAAAGAATCACTGAGGAGTGGAACAACTAGAGTGGACAATCATACGACACCGGCATGCATCGGCAACAAACTTGGAGCTTAAGAGAAAGCGAAAAAGGGGGGCCCTTTTCGCATCACCAATGAAAAGGGGAAAAGGGTTCAAAAAGGCATGAAGGGAAAAAAAGGAAGGGGACAGGAAAGGAGAAAAGAAAAAAACTAGTAGGAAAATTAAGATTAATCTGTTGGGGGGGGCAAATCCCAACAGCTCATGGGAGGAGGGAAAAGAAATGGTTAATTGTCTAGGAGAAGGGAAAGAGGGGAGAAAGGTACCGGCTCACGGGGAAGGCATAACACGTGTGGAGCCGTACCTTGGAAAATCGTAGTGTGGCAACCAAGCCTAAACTGGGGGGGGTACAGTTTAGACTGGAAGCTCCTTCAAAGACGGGAAGGAAAAGACACATTAGCTTGTAGAAGCCGATTAAATTGGGGGGGGTCAAGGAGGTCCGTCCATTTCAAAAGGGAGTTTTGTGATGTCACTTCTCAGAAAATACCGGAGCAACGGAATCGCGAATATGAATGGTAGGGAGGCCAAAGAGAATATTCGGAAGGAAGGACAAGAGCTGTCGGGGAAAAACGAATACCATCCAGAGAGGAAAGAGGGGGAACTGAGTTTGGCTCTTCCGCAGAAGAGGAAAATCGGAAGGAATGGGTCAATCGGGGGTGGTTGAAGAGAGGGGGAGATTAAACGAACTTGGTCAAATCACGAGAATAAGAAAAGGGGGGGAGGAAAAGACCCTCTAATCAGAAAAAAAAGGAACCGCTGGGGCAAAAAAAGAGGAGGGACAGACTAACCGTATGTTGAAAAGAATTCAAAAACGAAGAGCAAGTTTTCGAGACGTTAAATTGTTCTTCAGGATGGGGGGGGAAAAGAGGGGATCCTGGTCTGGAGAGGTTAAACCCGAAAGAGGGAGAGAAAATAGGCGGGACAACAAAACAAACTGCCGGGAAAGGTAAGAGTGGCAAGATGTCTCCTGCTCTAAAAAAAAAAAGGGAAGGACAAAATAGTCCGGCTTGCCGCAAAAGGGAGGGGAAGTTGAGAAAAGTCCTTAGTCAACAAGGACCAAGTGGTTGAAGGAGCGGGAATAAAAAAACCTTAAAAGCGGTGAAAGAAGTGCGAACTTTGTGAACCACATTCAGGGGGGGGGGGAAAAGAACGTGTTAACTCAGGAAAGGTAATAGAGACGAATTAGCAACCAGAACGCCACGACGCGTTCATCAAGAAAAGGTCCCCTACCTCGTGAAAGAAAAAAAACAAGTTCTGTGGAAGACGAAGAAAAAACGTTAAGGTTTGAACAATCAAACATCTGAAGACGATAGCCACAAAGGAAAGGGCCAAGCTCGGAAGAAAACGAGGAGAAGGGAGGTGTACGAGCCCAGGGAAGCTGGGGGGGAAAAAAGCAAGGACCGAACTAGGAATGTATCAAAGAGGGGAGTAGAGAACGCCAGAATCTAGGAAATAGAGGGGGAAAAAAAATGGGCGGGGGACACCGTCAGAAAACGAAATTGAGGGAGGTAGAGGCCAACCGTACCAGCCCTCGAGTTGAAAAAAGGGAAAAATCACCCTTTTGGGGGCTCAGGCAAAATGGAAGAAGGAAGTCGGGGGAGCAGAAAAAAAAACTGGAAATACCTAAAAATCTAAGCCCACCAAGGCGAAGGAAGGCCCCAGGGGGGAGGATGGGAGATCTGCGGATACCTCTTCAATCGATTTAAAAAGTTCACTCCCAACCGTCGCACAAAGGAGAAAGACGGCGGGAAGGAAGGAGGAAGGAGTAAGCCTCGGACTGCCTCAAGAGGGCGCTTCAAATCCGACTGTGCGGAAAATTGAAAAGGACGAAGAGCCATGTCCGTATCCATGGAAAAAGAAGAAAAAAACTTGACCCCACAATTCGCAAAATGAAAAGAGTATGGAAAAGTCCGGTGGCATCGCGAACAATCTAAGGGAAAAAGGAAAAAAACACTCCGTAGGCCGATTCTCCAAAGAGTATGGCCGGGAAAGGGCGACTTCAGGAACTGAGGTGAAAAGAAAAACTATCAAAACAAAACGAAAAAAAAAAAAGAGGGATAGGTTGGGAGAAAGAAGTCCTAACCGAGAGAGGGGAAGGCATCACTCTTTTTTGGAGAACGGAAGACGGGGAAAAGAAAGTTTGGCGTGGAATTGACATGGGAGAGTGGAGTAATTCTCGCCCAAAAGGCACGCTTGGGACAGGTCCTAAGAGCGGAAAGGCGATAATTGTGTTTGGTACAGAAGACCAGGTGTGTCCTGAGGGTACAAAGGGGAGGAAGGGGCATAGCTTACCAGGCGAGGGGCAATTAGGGTAAGGGAGAAGCAATTAAAAGAGCGCCAGATGGAGCGAACGAAGATCGTCTCGTAAAAATTCGGCGGTCACTTCGCAGAGAGGCGAAAAGGGGCGGGGCGCCTGCTCAAATCGCGGAGACGCGGGTGAGAAAGAAGAGGAAAGAGAAGACTGGGGGAACATGCAACAGAAGACTCCAGTTGGTGGCTACTGAAAGAGGATTGAAAAAAGATGGTCCAACCGGCAAACCAAACCAAGCTGTTCACGGAGAATGATCAGCTTTGCAAGAGAGGGGGCGCCTAAAGAAAAAGGTAACTCGTCGAATGCAAAGGGAGAAAGGAGGGTCCAAAAGTTGGCCTAGCGAAACCAACAAGGAGAGCGGGATTGACGTAAGTTACAGTAAAGGGACCGGATATGAGGAGGAGCTAAAAATTTCTGTAGGTAGCTGCGAAGAACAGAAAGGAAAATCAGACATAGATTCTGTGACGCAAGACAAGAATATTTAGCGGATCATCCTCCACTCTTTATGAGAGACGAAAAAAATGAGCAGGAGAAAAGGGGGCGTTGCAAGAAAAGGACAAGGGTGTTGTGAACCTTGAAGTTGGGACTTCGAGTTAAAAGAACTGGTGATGAACTACAATATGAACGGGAGTAAAAGTGAGGGATAATACGAATTTTCTTTATGGGCTAGGGGGACTCGGAAGGAACCCATTCAAGTGGACAAGGAGACGTACTTTGGAAAACGAGATAATTAACAACCGTGGGTGTGGGGCGTTCACTGGGAAAGGGTTGGTTACCAAAGTCAAAAAGGGGAAACAGACGGACTAAGTCGGCAAAAAAAAAGGTACAGCGTGGGAAACGCAAATTGAAGCTCGGAAAACGGAGAAGGGGGTTTGGGTGAAGGAAGGGATAAACGATCTGCAGGGGACTCAAGTCATCAAGGCCGTTGGATTGTGTGTTCAAGAGCTTTCTTCGGGGGAAGGGGAGAGTGAAGCAACAAAGACAACAGGCGCACAAAGATCCCCAGCCTTTGAAGAGGGAGAAATTAGGGGCAGAGAGACAAGAGACGTACGGTTGAGGAAAAAAAGCAATTTGTCCAACCAGACAGTTCAAGGGGAGGGAACTATCCTTTTAGTGGAAACAGCAGGGAGAACGTGGGACCCGTGGGCGTGCACAGGGACGAAGGGATTTTGGGTAGCGGGAAAAGGAGCAGCTACTAAAAAGAATGAAACAACGGTGACGGCAAGAAGTATAAACGAAAAGGAAAAGACGCAACAGAAGCGTCTATTCCTCTAGGGATATTGTGAAGGGCCAAGCGAAAAGCAGGCCTGGTTGGTGAAAAAGAGAAACTCCTCGAAGAATGGAGGAAAGAATTAGGCATATTTCTCGATTCCGTTGCCCGAGGGAGTATCAGCTCAGGAAAACTCACATGAAAAAGAAAGGGGGACTGAAGAGCAAACGCAGAAACAGTCCAGGAAAGGAATACCGCTTAAGAGAAAGACAAAATGTCCTCAAAATGGAAAGGAGCATGGAAGAAAGGAACCTAGAAAAAAAAAAAAACGGACTGGGGGACAAACAATCTGTAAGGAAAGATCCAACCGTTGCCGTGATTGCAGCATAGGCACCGTGAGTCAAAAAGGACGCAAGAAAGGTCGTGTTCACAAAAACGAAGGGTATTTGTAGCACCATGCGCGGTTGGGTTGCCAATAGTACAGGGAGATAGACAACCAACGGAGGAGGATAAAAAAGAGATTTAACCATGAAAGTAGTTTCATCCACAGCGACGGGGTATCGAAATAATGAAAGGGGGGACATTGACTGCTAACAGGCGCCATTTTCCGAGAATTAACTAACGGTGGGAAGCCTCAAGGAAAGGGAAAAAGGGGACGAACGGACTGGTCGTGGGGCAGAGGACTTAGGTTTAAAAAAAAGGGGTCAATAAAAAAAAGCTCCAGTGCACGCAAATGAGGATATTTGAGTTCAAGAGAGGGGGTAGGTATGGTCTCCGGCGACGGGAAAGTTGGTCATGAGTTGGGAGGAAGGGCCACAAAATTGGTTCAGGGTGTGTCCAACGAAATATAATAAGGGGCCAACAAAAGAGAAGAAAAAGTTAGGCATTGCATTGGACTTCCGTGATTAAGGTCCATTCTCTCGGGGAAAGAAGGGAGATAACATACGCGCGCTGATCGACGCTCGGGGGGGGCAGTACTTACGCGACCGCGTTAACAAAAGACTACAGGGGGGAATGAGGAGGGGTGCAAAGGAGGGTAAGGACACAAGGTGCCGAAAATAACGGGCGGCACCGCTTCATAAAACACACGAATAAACACCGGAGCCCGATGGAAAAAGGGAAAGAGTATTACTTGAAGGAATTCGCCTGGTTTTCAAAGAAGCTGGCGGACACAAAACGCTCAATTTGAACGAAATTAGTTCCAAGTCAGGAGAAAAAAAAGGAGGGGGGGAATGGGGTGCACGCCTGTCTCCGGTAGCAGAAGAGGGAGAAGCGCTAGAGCGTGAACAAAAAAGCAAAGGGGCCTGAGTAGGGAGAATCGAAATCCCACGGGAATGCGCGTATGTAGCGGCGCCGGCCGCGGTCTTCCAATCTTCTACAGTGACAAAAAAAAAGATTGACACAACATGTCAATAAGGGAAAACAAAGTAAATACCTGTCCAAGCGTCAAACAACAGTGCGCTGGTAAAAAAAGAGCTGTGTTTGAAAAGAAAAACGCACGTGGCCTAGTCGACTCAAAGTGCGTAGCAGCGACCAATAAGCAACGGCAGAGTGAACGACCGCAAATCGTCACCCTGCGATGGGGAGTTAAGGGGTTTTAAAGACCCGAATTCTAAACCCCCCGGGGTGGGTGAAAAGACCCGCGGCAATGCACTGGCAAAAACCCCATGTTACGACAACACACATAAGGAAGTCCCACGAGAAATGATTGGAAAAAACGAAGAGCTAGACGCGTCGGAAGAGAGAGGAAGGTCAGTCCGCGGGCGTAGCGGACAGCAAAGACCATCTCGATACACGAAATAGGAAAAGGTTAGCGAAATCAAAATCCGTCAGCCACTACTAAGGGGGTTCAGGAGGAGCTATTAGCCTCACCAACCAGAAAACCTTTAAAAGGTCTACTCATACAGGAGTTAAATGGGGGGAGACGTCTGGTCGCAGAAGACGGGGATCATGGGAAGGGCAAAAGAGTGACTGGGGCAATGCTGGACCATATCCAATAAATCAAAATAAAATCCCTTTGCATGAAGATGGAGGGTTGAGATGATAAAAGTCCGCGCGATGGGGGAAGACCTGTCAGCATCAAAAAAGGGAACTCTCTAAAGAAAAAGACGGTGACAGCGTGAGAGAGTAGACTTCTTCGCTCAGAAAAGAGTTGGAGAAAGACAGCCGGGATGGGTAAAATTTAGGATAATCAGGGAAGAGGACAGGCAAAAGGCACCAACGCGAACCCTGTCTTCGTAAAACCCACAAGGAGAGAAAACTCGAGAAGAAAGAGGGACTTTTAATCTAAAAGTAAAAAGTAATAAAGCATTCGTACCAACCTGTTCAAAAAAAAAAAGTTATTTCACCCTGCACTCAGAAGACCCCTTTACGACAACGATCTCGCCACAACACCCTGGGGATGAGTTAAATCTAGAGGAGTTGGGGGGGAGAAAGCAGGAATGCCACAGTTCAGACAACTCTTGGGGATAAAAAATTCCTACCTGAATTTGGGTTCTGGGGGGGACAGGGGGGGAATGGCAGAGGTGCTGCCAACCGCATGTTACAAGACTCGAAGGACAGGGAATTGTGGGGGTGGACAAAAAGGGGAGAGGGTGACATTGTCAGTCAAATTCGGGCGCATCACTTCTTAGAAAAACCGATAGTTTCATATGAGGCTAAAACCGGGCGAAGGAGGACTCGTTCACCGGCTTCTTCCAAAAGAAGTGCAAAACTGACGACGGCAAATCGCGAACTCGGTGGCTCCATGAGCAACATCTAAGAGAGTCCAGCAAAGGAAGGGACGCCTTGCTTCCTCAGGATTGGTATTGGTCAAAGCCGGCCCCAATGCGTCAAAATGTTCACGGGATTTCTAGAAAAGCCAGAGGGGGAATAGAAAAGGTACTAGTGAAAAGTAGCAAAGCGAGGCTTGTCCGGGAAGGATAATCAAAAAAATTGAGGAGGGCGGAAAGGCCTTAAAAATGACCATGGCAAAGTTGCGTCGGAGAAAGGTTTCCTGAAACTACGCCCACGGAGGACAGGAAGGTCTAAGGAAGCTCAAGATAAGCTTCAGTGGTCTTGAAAATCAAGCGACTGGGAGTAGTACAAAAGAGGTCCGACCATGGCGGTAAAAGCTCTGGTAGCAGAGGGGATGTTGGACCAAACTTTCGGGGTAAGAGGATTTAAGACGGGGAGGGCACGGAAAAGGCACTGTAGGGAAGAGGGGGAATCTGCCAAATACGGCAATTGGAGTGATGGGGCAGGAAATAAGCATGCCCGAATCACCCATCTAGAATCATCACGGGGCATGACCCAAACCGTAAAGGGTCAGAAACGGGTGAGGGGGAAAGATTTACAAGATTTATGGGACCGCTCGGACATTGAATCTAAAGAAACTGAATTCGCAGAACGGAAAGCGGAGGGCCGGCGAAGAACGTGAAAACGGGAACGGGTGTTCGAAAATTCAGGATAACTTATTCGAGAAGGAAGAAAGGGTTTTGGGACTTTTGTTGGTTTAACAAACTCTAGCGTATGAACCGATGGATCGGGAACTACCCAAAGGGAGAGAAATAGAAAAACTAGCAATACAGACGGGTCGAATAATTGGTGGAAGGGGAGGAGGCGAAGAGACAGATTTAAAAAGAACTCGGGATCACCTACTTTGAGGGCCAACCGGGCGACGGGGGTCTGAGGCGCCGTGGGATTCGCGATTACGAAGTGATTTGGTAGCAAAAGGCCGAAAGAAAACGGACTGAAAACAACCTACAAGATTGACCCATCGAGTAGAAACGCGGGAGCGTAGAGCACGGCGGAGGGAACGACGGGGCCGATGCCAGGCTGGGGCAACAAAGGACCTGGATTGATCAATACGAGTCCCTTAGCCAAGATTGAGAGAGGAAGGGAGAGGAGTCATTTCCAAAAAACAAAAAAAAAGAAATTGATCCCAAATCAAAGTCCCTACGCAGAAGGAAGAAGAAAAGCGGATAGTAAAAGGAAACGGGGAAGAGACGGGACATCACCTGGAGCGTGGGGGGGAAATGCTAACAATCAAATCTTGCAGGTAGGGCGCATGACAAAGCCGTGTCGTGAACTGAGACGCGAAAGGCCAGGAAAGCACCATGAACAGTCTTTGGCAAATGGAAAGAAGGGTGGTGGCCAAAAAGAATGGGGGGCAGGAATATCTCAAAAAAGAGGATGAGAAAATATAGTAAGGGAAAGGTGCACATAGGGTGGGGGGGAAAAGAAAAATCATAATCCCGGGAAAAATTGGTCTGTCACCTGAAAGCGTGTCTATGTGAAGCTCACCGGGTGCATGAGAGAAAGAAACGTGTCGTTCCTTACTGGAAAAAAAATAGGGTTTCAACAAATTCTCGGGTACGTTGAAAAAAGGAAAAAGTAACCAAAAAATGAGTGTCGAGAAAGAGGAGGTATGTACAAGACTACAGGGAGTGGTAAAAGTCGGGTACTTCAAGTCAACTGAATTTTTCATTATTGCGGCCAGGAGGGCATAATGCTCCAAATAGAAATATGGGGGAAGGTCCAAAAGTCGAGGCTTGAGAGGAAAATGCAAGCATTCGTGCAGACGAAAGCGGAAAAGCTATCAGAAGTCGAAAGTGCTCTTCGCGCAGCTTTCGACAGATCCTCAGTTTTAAGCGGTGTAGAGGAAAAGTTTGAGAAAAAGAAGGGGGCCGGATAAAAAGAAGAAAACAGAGCAAGCAGACACAATGGGAAAAAATTCACCTTCCGGGGGGCCGACAGTATGGGTTGCAATGAGAAGCGCGTTACCTAATGCCACCGAATTACCTTGGAGTGAGAGCGAAAGGGGAGGAAGAAGGGGGTGCGATGTCAGCGATTAGACGCCTCCAACGAGACCGCGAGAGGCGTGACAACAAAAAATGCACGTGAGTCCGCAAATAGTCTGACGGGGACAACCAAACCGGGTATAAGTGGAAGGAAAGGTGCCGAGAGGGCAAGAAAAAAAGGAGGGCAGTTCTTCAGGGGGGGAAAAACGGACAAAAGAGGAAAAGGGTTCAGGAATCATAAAAAATAAAAGTTCAACGCGCCGAACGCCTTTGGGGCCCGCAAGGCGGTTGGGTCAAGAGACCGGGAGAGTGCCTCTACGAATGGGGAACGCCTGCTCTACCCAAAGAAGACCCCCTAAGGTGCACGACACGTACAAGGACCGATGTGAAAAAACGTGTCTGTTTCAAGAAAGCAAAAGAAAGGGGGGTGTGTCACAAATCCCCGAGGATCGGGGAGAAAAAAGGGGGTCACAACACATGGAGGGGAGCGTAACTTATGTAACGCCCAGAAGCTGTAAGAGCGCGCGAGCATCCTAGAAATTAAGGCCCAAACGGTCTGAGAGGAAATCCAAATCTCGATAAACGTGACCTGGGGAAAATCCGGCAAACGCCAATATTTTTCTGGCTTCTAAAAGCAATGAACCGAACAAGGGAGAAGGGGGTGAGAATTCGCATTAGGGGACATTTGAAAAGAAATCCGATGTTACGGGATCATGAGCACATCCGGGGCGAAAAATTCAAATCACCGAAAAAGAGCTCCCAAAAAAGGAGGAAGTAGTGTTGGCATTGCCATCGCGTGAGATGGAAAGGAGAGGGAAGAAACATTCAAGAGTAAGCACCCACCAAGCCGTACGCAGAACGCAGGGGTTAGCTACTGAAGCCGAACGGTCGCATCCAAAGGCGCACTGTCAAAAAACTTGGGGCGAAAAACGCGACGAGGAAAGGCAAGCCAGCAAACAAAAAGATCGTTACACAAACCCACAGACATCGCAACTTGAACTAGACAAGCGTGAAATTGGCGAGAACGAGATATCTGGCAACAGGGAAAGGAGAAACAGACTGTAGTTCCACGTAGACCTGGGTCTCACAAAATCGGATTTCCTTAGGCGAAAGAAAACCAGAAAAAACTCACTCACTAACAACGGGAAAGAGAGAAAATCTGAGAAAAGGAAGGACCGTCAAAGGGGAAGCAAGCTTTTTGGGGTGTGTTGGGGGGGGGGGGTTTGGGTTTTTGGTTTTTTTGGGTTGGGGGTTTGTGGTTTTTTGGAGAAGAAGACTGGACGCAAATCTTTAGGAAGGGGAACAAGGGGGCATAGGTGGAGAGGTCTCGCCAAAGCACAGGTACCAAACTCGGCGGAGAGGCGATTAATTGGTGTGGAGAAAAGGTTCAGACGGTTGAAAAGCTGAAAAGCAAGGAAGATCCAATTTTCCGGCGAGATGAAGGTAGACAGATTGAGGCGACCGAAAAATCGGCGGAGACGCTTGACAGATAGTGCGACGGCTGAGACAGGGGCGAAAAGCGCGAGACAAGTGGAGAAGAGGATCTGAAAACAATAGTAGGGACGCCAGCATTAAAAACGTTGGCTTCGAGAGTGATGTTGACTTCCAAACGCTGTGCAGTTAAGATCATCACGAGGAGGAGGTCTAGTAGGGTGGAAGAAGAAAAGGGAAATCTGGTCTAATGAGACAACTTCTAATCTGGAGGATAGAGAAAAAATTACTGGCTAGGGCTGAGACTTTCACATGATCGTGTCAGGGCTGGTAGATAAACGCCCAGAAAAAAAGTAAGGAGGAGGAGGCACAGCAACACCTCCAAAAGAAAGGGGGAGAGAAAAGAATCTCGAGCGAGTCACAGACGAGAAATTGGCATACAAGGCTTAGCTCTAAATTAGAGTGGTGAAAAACAGGACGTTGGGAGGAGGTGACGATTTCCAAAAAACGAAAATCGAAACTTGAACGAGGGGGAGGGTACTCAGTGATTTGGAGAGGCCCGAAGTCACGAACATAGAGAAGGCGACGCAGGGAAAAAAACGAATGCCTGTTGAAAAAACTTTTGGCGAAGAGTGGAAGAGGGAATGTGCCGACCACTGACTCTTGAAAAAACGGACTGCCCGGGACCGGACCCGCCCGGGGCCTTCAGGAGACATGGACGGCACGAGCGTTTGGTTGAGGAATTCAAGGAGACCATGACATCAAACAAGGCGGTGAAATTTGTTTTTCAAATGAGGCGTAAGAATACCGAAAACAAAGTCTCAAAAAAAACGGAATCCATCCTTTCGGCTCTAACGGAAAGGAATCGAACCGCTCGTTGGGGGTCCTAAAAGTTGGCATTGCTTAAAAAAAGTCTTTGGCGTTGCCCAGCCGAAGGGGGGATGGGGGGGAAGTACGTTTTAGCTTTCGACGCGTTATGGTGGAGCGCAAAAATCGAAGGATCTTCTAAGGAGCTGAAACGGAAAAACTGAGGCCTAGGGAGACGCAGCGAGGAAGAAGACCAACGCCCGATTTTCACGCTATATTTGTTCCTCCAATGGGGAAAAAGAGCCGGAATTTGAATAGAAATGAAAAAGCATGAAGAGTTTCCTAGACCGGTATCTTCGAAGGGAATCCAATGGATGGCCGAAAACGCATTGGGCATGTACAGTACCAGGCTAAAAGACCTACCCTCGCAAGAAAATATTCCAGGGGGAAAAGGGGTCTTCGAAAAGGGTAAACCACACTTGTACATATTTAAAGTACCGGGCCGAAAACCTTGGGTGAGTGCACTGAACCAAAGGAGGGTTCAAACTTCCCGAGATAAAAAAAAGGAATTAAAGCCAATGACGGGATTTGTTGAAAGAACAAGCCTTGGGAAAATGGAAAGAGGTGCAGGGGGGAAGCTCTCACAACAACAAGAATAAGAGGGGGGCCCTTGGGAACCCAAACAGGGGAGGGAAGAAAATATGTGAAGGGGGGAGGACATTCGGCAGTTCAAAAATCAGGAATACAGCTCAGGGTCCGATAGAAGACCTGTTTAGGGGGCCGAAAACCCATTTTTTTTGGGGGTGGGGGGTTCTCAAAGCGAGTGTAACAATGCTAGAGGGGTTTATTTTCGGAGGAAGCTACCCTTTCAGATGAGAATTTGATACCGATCCAAAAAGCGGTAGCTTTCGGCCGGCAATGAATTGGGAAAGTTCTGGGGGGGAGGGGGAAAGGAGGTGATGTCAGGGCTTGAAAAACGAAAAAGCCTAAGACATAGCAAAAATCGCAAAGTGAGGATTTCAATCGATTAGTATTAAAAATGTCAGGGGAATCGTGAAAAAGGGGAAAAGAGGAATAAACGCGGAAAGAAGCTGGGTTTCGGATCAAGAACTGCGTTCTCCTAATCAATGGGGGAATCGGGGGTCAGCTATTGGTGAAGGGCCACGGCGCGTTGCGCAAACAAAAGACACGCCGGAAATACAAAAAGAATCAGAAACAAGCGAAATAGACATCAGACCGTGGGGAAAGAAAGGATGGTCTCCTGAATTCGCAGTGATGGGGGGGAGAAGGGCAAAAAACACAAACCAGCCGGTGTCGAAAAACTGCAAAGTAAGGGTTGAAAAGGGATTTAGAGAAGGAGGAGGGAACGGGTTTCGCCAGTTTCGCTCTTGGAGGCACGAAAACGAAGAAGCTATAGCTGAACCAAGGAATTTGAGTCATGGCAGAAGTACTGAGAAAACCTTTGCCGCCAAGTAAGGCCGAAAGGACAAGAGTCAGGCTGCGAACGAGCAGGTCCGTCTTAGAGACTGCGCGGCATAGCGCACGACTTACCCTTTGTAACAGCTGACGTTGGGGTTCACCTCGACGGCGAAGTTGAGAGAAGAATAATTAATGCTTCGAGCAAATAGAACGGGGAGAGCAAAAAGACAAACTAAACCGACCAGATGCCGTGGCTGTTTCTCCCTAATTAACCCTTGGGGGGGGCATCCCAGCGAAGCCAAGAGCAACAAAATGGGCACCAACATAGTCAGTAACCATCGGCGAAAAAAGGAAGTCTGTGAGAGAGGCTCGGGGAAAGTACCGCGGGCGGAAAAAGAAGGGGGAAACCATCAGAAAAGGAAGGAGGGGAAGGTCTCATAACATCAACCAGGAATTGTTCGGCCTAGAAAGGAAGGAAACAGCCAAAGCCGTTTCTACTGAGGGAAGTGAGGAGGCAAAAAGGCAAAAACGTGATTAAAAAAAGCATTGGAGACACCGCCGTGAAGAGAAATATCAAAAAAAAACCGATCGAAGTACCCAACCATTCTTCAGCTGGGGAGCCAGACGTCGGAAGATAGCGGTAAACCGTGGTAGCGTGTCGAAAAAAAAATCTACTAGGGCGAAAAGGAACCAAACGAGAGACAGTATCTCCAGAGAATCTGCTTTCCTACTTGACTGCATGACGCAGAATGCCCGGGGACGCCCTCAGAACAAATTTGGGGAAAAAAAAAGAACCAATTCAAGACCTTTACCTGGAAAGCGTTTAAAAAGTGCCTGCAAAAGCAGCGGGGAGTCAGACACCATTGCGTGGTACGGGGGGCCAAAATAGTGATTGCCAACCGAAGAGCAGGGAAAGGAGTGTCTCCAAAAGAAGAGACTCAACAACAAGAAAAAATCTTTGGGAGGGACTGAAGATCCCAGTTCATTGCAATCACTGTTGAAAAAAAGCTTGCGAGCAGGCAACGTAGTACGTGGGGGGGGGGGGCGGGTATCGAAGGGGCAACTTTTCACAGGGGGGAAGCTGCGCGTCAGCGATTACGGGGTAAAGACGCCATGTTTCTGACGGTGGGTGGGACAGGATAGGTTCGAGCAATGGGAGCCGTGCACTCTTAGAGTTCTCGGGGGGGAGAATCTACTAAATTGATATACGCGGACTAGTAGGGAGGCAGGACTGGGGTGTGCGGGACAGTCAAATACGAAAGAAAGAGACAACATTCTCTGATCCGATTGCCATGTTACGGGGGGGGGTAAAAGGGATGCTCTTTGTATTGAATAACTTTCAGGAAACTCGAAGTAAATCGGATGACTAGGGACTCTTGCAAGAAAAAAAGGGTCCCGTTTTCTTCCTCAGGAAAAAACTCGGGGAAAAGGAGACCTTATCGCCGAACAGGATATTATACGGAAGAGAGGGGATTGCTCAAAGGCGGCATTGGAAACCTAGGAACGTCATGAGAGAAGAATGTTCTCGTAAGAAAGGGACAGCTGTGAAAAGGAGGACAGGGTTGTCCGGAAAAGGGGGTAAGCTTCGGGAAGGTCAGGGGGGTGACAAAAGGGAATTTGAGTCTTTTACGAACTGGATGACAATCTGCGTTAGGGAAAGGATTATAAAATGCAGGGGATTTGGTTGAGAGCTGATAAGTCAAAAGTCAGAAGCCAAACAAAGCCGTCTACCAGCGAGCTGAAAAAGATTTGGAGGGGGAGTGGATTGTAGACCTGGGTCCCAGGGAAGAGGGAAAGAAGGACCAGTCTCAGGACTTTACACAACTTAGGAAAGAGGATTTAAAACAGGGGAATCGTTTTTTAGGGGGGAAAATCCCAGGAGGGGAAGTGTTGCTTTTGTTTTGTGAAGCCAGGCTAGTACGCAGATTGGGAATCCCCGACAAGGCGCAAAAAACTCATCCTGTCCTCGAGATGAAAAGGAAGGGGAAGAGCAACGTCGAACTCGTGTGAACTGACTAAGAGGCAAAAAGACTTCGGAAGTCCCGAAGGCTACATCTTGGGCGTTCCCAAAAGGGTGATTAGGTTGTAGCTAGGGGTCGCCGGGGAGTTTGGCGCGGGGGGAGCAAGACAGCTCAAAGAAAGAAAAAAAGACAAGGAAAAAACGGACTAGGAGGGTGTAAGCGGCTAGGGGAGGGGGAACAGCTTTTCAGACAAAAATTACATTCCACTTGGCAAGAAGCTCCTGTAATTTGAAAAAGCGGGCCTGTGGGGAAAGCTGAAAAGAGAGAGGAAGCGATGGGAATCGGGAAGGCGTAGAGGGGAGAGGGTAGAAAATCACTCTAAAAGTCGGTTGACCCCCAGCGTTAAAATTGTCACCGCGAAAGGGAAGAAACCGCAGGCTAGATCAAAAAGCGCGCTGAGGGAGCTTCAAGGCGAAAACAGAGGACTTTCCACACTCGAAGAGGTCAACAGAGAATGGACCGGGTTATTGTCGCATACGTCAAAAAGGAAAGGGGAACCTTCGACCGCGGAATGGAATAAAGCAAAAAAAAAGGAGGTTCGACCATCGCTGTTGGGCCAAAAGAAGGTGCAGGGAGCAGAAAAAAACGGATTTAAGAAAAGGTCCCAAAAGAAAAAATGTCCAAGACGAATGGGAGCGAAAATCCCGGGGGTCGAGGTGGCTGCGAAAAGGCGCCAAGGACGCGGGCAATGGTTAAGTCACGGTGGTATGCCAAAATAACGTCAGAACGGGGAAAAAGGTAAAAAAAACTTATTCAGGGGGGGGAACAGTCTCGGTGAGGTTCGGGGCAGAATGACTTAAAACGGACGAGTTGATCGAGCAAAAGGAGGGGGGGGGGGAGTCGGCCGGCAAGGGGTTTGGAAATAAACTTCAAAAAATTGATTTGACAGGAGGGGCGACCTAAAGGACTGAAGCAGTGCAACGACAGAAAGAGGGATGGACTTTCAACATGAATCTTCGGTAAAAGGGAAAGGGCGGTGTGCCAAAGGGGGAGGAACAATGCAAAGCTTGCTCGGGGGGGGGGTCTTCCTCTCCGCTCAGAATAATTACGTGTTGCAGCTCGTTGTAGAGCTAAAGAGTTGGCGCTCCAAAAAAAACGAGGACGAGAAACCGATCACCCAACGGCGAATCAGACAAAAGTCAAAAGGAGAAAAAGAAGCCCTTCCTGAATTCCAGAGTGGTTGTGGTGACTAAACAGAGGGGGCGATACCCGTAATTTCCATTCTTCAAGGGAGCGGTCCTTGTCGCAGTCAGGGGAATACACGCAGAACGGAAATAAAGTGGTAAAAAAGAAACAGATGAGGCGTGAGGATGCTGACGTTCTAAATTCGAACCAAAATAAAGAAGGATAGCCGGGAGAAGGGGGCCAAAAGGGGCTTGATGGAACCTCTGAAAAGACCGGCTGCAGGCGCCATAAACCCGTGTCAAAGGCAACTCAAACTCGAGACTTTGGAACAGCATCGTGGGGGGGGCACCAAGCTCCTTGGTCGCTCAATGTTGTAACAGACGCAACCAGAAATAGTATGGGCCTAATCCAAAGGGAAAACCACAGGTTGCAGTGATCCAGTAAACCATCTCTAATAAAACCGAGTTTTTTCAAAAAAATACACTCTGAAAGGACGATTCCAGACCAGCAGGCCACATCGAATCGTCTGAGAAAGCGTAGAGGGGGGGTCCGATCCGTATGAGCGAAACCGAAAAGTAGGTGAAGAAGGGATGTAAGCGACAATGAGAGAAGAAGCAAATATCTGGGATTCAGCAGCATCCCGCCGAATGTTCGGAGAGAAAGAAGGGGAACCTAAAAGAAGGGCGCCGCGACAGCATTTGTACTTGGCGAGGAAAAAAAAGGGACTCAGAAAGGGTGACACGTAGAAAATTTCAGTTTGCAAGCCCCTATCGGAACACCCAAGAACCGTGGAAGTTCAGAGAGGGGGTATAGAGAGAGCGTCGCCGGGATGGGGAGGCGGACGACAAGAAGAGGAAAGTACGAAGTTCGATAAAATGGGACGCCAGTCAGAAATGAAAAGCACTCATCTACGACCGTATGCGCGACGCGAGACCAGGCCCACTCAGAAACACCCTGGTCGAATAAAAAATGAGGGCCCTTTACGAGCATCGGATGTAACCAAAAGAACTTTGGCAGACGCGCTACAATCAAGGTAAAGCCAACTGTCGTTAAAAAACGGAGGAGCCAAAGGAGAAGGAGTCTCAGGCAGGCCTGTCGTGGAGAAATAGGAGGAGAAACAACCGGAAGGTGAAAAAGAGAGAGGGGGGGGGAGAAGCAGGGGCCGGATAAAATCAGAAGAAGAGAGAGGTTGACCTCCGATAACGAAGGTCTGGGGAAGGGGGAGGGGGAAAGCACGTCTCTCTTGGAGCGCCAAATGTGTGAAACGTTCAGGAGAATTGTGGGTTGCGAAGACCAGGGTGTATGGGGGGGTCTGAGGCAGGCGGGGTCTTGAGGAAGGAACATCGGATGAACAGGGGAACGAATTCGTAGAAGGAGCAAGAGAAGGAGGAGCTAGTGCGAACAGTAAGCGAATCATCGCAGGGTATAAGAGAATCGTCAAAGGAAGCGAAAAAGGAAGAGGACGTGGTGGCTACTAATCGGGGGAGTTGGATGAGGTAACGGAACGCTGTGGGGGCACATCGAAAATGGAAGTTTGCTGACCAAAGGGGATAGGAAGAACGCAACGGAGAAGGTCCTGTAGCCCTTAGAAAGCCAAAATTTGACGAGAAGGGGGAGAAGGGCCAGGGACAGAACTTGGAGCAGAAGGGGCACGTACAGGGCATTACATTCAATATCTTCAAAGCCGATCTCATTAAAAGCTACACTTCAAAGTGGGCTCGTGAAAAACTTCTAAGGCAAGGTGAAGGCCAAAGATGGTGAAGGGCGGTGCTTCACAGAGTAAAGGATTTGTAAAAAAAACAAGGACTGGGAATGAACGATTGAAAAAAAGGGGAAGTATGGAAGACTCAACGTTTAGGCCACCTACCGGGCGGGATACGCTCCATGAGTAAAGCAAAACAGTAGGAGAAAGGCCATTGACAAAAACGGTGCACCCAAAGATACTGGAAAAAAAATGAGAAACGGGTGGGTCGGGGTCACCACTAGTGAGTTTTACAGCAAGGCACACGGGGAATCTGTGAAAGGGCTGCTCTCAGAACAAACCCAGTGACCAGCCCTTGTTGTTCTGAACGGAGAAAGGAAGGATAAAACATTGGGTTATAGAAATTCGAAATGAAAAGAGTCTAATTCAGGGGGGTCAAAAGTGTGGGGAAATCTCAAAGTCGGGATATTTTTTCGTCTGAAGAGACAAGGCAAATCCCTAAATCAGGGAGCGGAATTTAATGGTGAGATAAAAACACGTTGTGTTGCTTGGGGCAACCATACTGAAATTCAAGGAAGGGGGAAAGAAAGAGGTCGTTGCCCATAAGAGCGGGGGAAGAGCACGCCGTTGGCGGGATCCTTAAGAGGGAGACGAAGCGCCGAATCTACCACATAAAAAGGATCTTGAAACACTCATGGGGACGGCAGGGGAGAAAGAGAAGGCGGAAAGCCAGTGAATTAGCGCGGGGGGAAGATTCAAGAAGGGGGGCAAGGAAGCGCCGAGTTGAGCATCGATTCCAGGGTGAAATATAATGGTGATTTATTTAGTTATCAGCGCGAAGTCGCCAAGCCCTTAAAATCGGTGAAGGAAGTCCGCCAAGTTTACAACTTGAAGTAGGCCAGAAATCCAAAAACGACTGCTCAAAACATGATTCTGGTGGAAAGGAGGCGAAAGGGAAAACATTCACAGAAGAGTTGGTTGCCACTCTATCTTGGGGGCAAGAGTCCGGCTAACGACAAATGCCAGATCGGCAAGGGAGAATGACAACTTGCACCTGAAAGTCTTTCGACGTTCGAAAAAGAAGATTTTTCAGAAAAAACTGGTGTGCAAAAAGGGGAGGCTCAAAAACCGGGGGGACAAAGATGGACAAAACAGCTTGTGGGAAAATAACAAGAGGGGGGAAAATCGGTCATGGGGAAGAAGGGCGCCAGGGAGGAGAACCTCGAAACAGAGTGTGAGAAGGGTAGGGAGACCGACTTTTCCATCGAGGTGGACCAAGTCCCTGAGGTTGAAGTGGAGCAAGGCTCCAACTGAAAGTCGAGCAGAAAGGGGGCTGGGAAAACGCGATGGGAAAAGTGGGGGGGGAGTTTTTTTTTTTGGGTAAAGACAATGCGGGCGGACTTCGTCAAAAAAGGGGTTTTCAGTTGCGGGGAAAAAAGGTACTCGCAGGACGAATCGCAAGATTTGCAAGGAAAAAATCGTTTATTAGGCAAAGACCCGCTTCTGTACCACCATCCGTAAATAACCGCAGGAAGTTCCACGAAGAGGCTCCCATCAGGAAACTGGGTCATCGACGTTGTTAGCTCGTTGGCGCCCACGAGGGGGCGATCCAATCACGAACCGTACGCAAAGGGGAAAAGAAAAAAAAAAAAAAAAAAAAAAAAAAAGAAAAAAAAAAAAAAAAAAAAAAAAAAAAAAAAAAAAAAAAAAAAAAAAAAAAAAAAAAAAAAGAAAAAAAAAAAAAAAAAAAAAAAAAAAAAAAAAAAAAAAAAAACAAAAAAAAAAAAACAAAAAAAAAAAACAAAAAAAAAAAAAAGAAAAAAAAAAGAAAAAGGAAGGAAAAAAAAAAAAAAAAAAAAAAAAAAAAAAAAAAAAAAAAAAAAAAAGAAAAAAAAAAAAAAAAAAAAAAAAAAAAAAAAAAAAAAAAAAAAAAAAAAAAAAAACGGCGAATCAGACACACGTCTCCGGAGGGCAAAAAGTAGTTCCCAATGAAGGATTGGAAAA
>Ga0179593_1441075_pt1 | contig 20475 bp, 23 predicted proteins | sample CZODoug2_1_08_16_FD_185931 | JGI IMG/M metagenome (GOLD analysis project Ga0179593, IMG submission 185931) | Vadose zone soil fungal communities from Angelo Coast Range Reserve, California, USA - CZODoug2_1_08_16fungal (PacBio error correction) | ecosystem: Environmental > Terrestrial > Soil >...
GACGACCGAAGATAAGGTATACGATGTGGTACAACCCATACACCGTCTGTGGCGAATATCATTGTCGGGGCTGTTTTTGCTCGTCACACCCTGGGGGAGAGACGTCCAAAGACAAAGTAGAAAGGGTGGGAAAAGCGTCAGGTGTGTGGTGTTAGTCGGGGGCTGTGGATTGAGAAAACTCAACAGAAATGGACACTAACTCACAAAAGGGGTTGGTTGAAGAGGACGCAAGCCACCGCGTCGTGGCAGCATCACGTCGAAAGTAGGGGGTGAAATTGAAGAAAAAGAGGGCGGAAGGGGGGGGGCCTGGTCCGTCGGAAAGTAGGGGGGGGAACAAAAGCACAAGAGCAAGCGATCAAACAAGGGGGAGGGGACAGAGGTTGGGACCAGAAAGAATGGTGAGTCGAGCAAGGAAGTCGCGAAAAAAAGGGGTCGCCCAAAAACGGAAAAGTCAAAAAAGACCTCGTGCAAAAAACCGGACCGCCTTCGGCTTTGAGAAGGGGAAAGGGGGGACTCTAAACAAAAAAAAAAAGGCCCCTGGGTCCCACCGAGAAGAAAAAGGGAACATGCAGGGGGGCAAGGAAAAAGGCTCCTAAATCAGGAGAAAAAAAAAAGACAAAAAACAAATAATTATTAAAAAAAAAGGGGTCCGGCCAAACCCCGCCCCCGCAGTTTCAGCGGGGGGGAGGAATTACACAGTCTACGAAGCTCCCTGAGGGGGGGGGGCCACCCCGAAAGTCTTCAGTACTAGAGAAAAAGGGCGCTTCCCTCGGACCCAAGAGGAGAAAGAACTGACGCGGCTTGTTACCAAGGATTCGATGATGGGAAGACTGTTCATCAACACAGATGATGGCCACTGGAGCAACCCCCATCTAACCCTCGAGCGAAAAAAAGGGTTCTAAAAGGGGGAAGTTTTCCCACGACTTAGCCTAAAAAAAAAAGACCTTAAAACAGAAGATGGTCAACCTGAAAAAAAGCACCTACGAGCGCCAGATGAACCCCCACAAAAAAGCAGGGTCGGCGGCACTGGGGGGGCTTTATGTGACAAGCCAACAAACAAACTGTCGGACTGCACGCGGGGGGGTAGAAAAGGAGGAGGGCGCTTCCATTCCCATACCCACTCCACAGCAAGAACTGGGGCTTGAATAAAGAACCTCCATCAGAACATCCACGTGGGGTGAAAATTCCGCCTATGAAACGTCTTGGAGGCTCGCACGTGTTTGCCATCAGGGGGGCAAAAAAGGAAGGACCCAACAAAGTGATTAGGGATCGAAAAAAAAAAGAAGGACGACTGGCGGGTTGCCTGCGGGGGGCGCTGGTCCGCCAGGGAGACGAATGTGGGGTTTAGAACTAGATGAATGGGCCAACCGGGTGGTTTTTCTAGGAAGGGCCTGGGGTGACGGCAATCCCTTTAACACTGAGACGGCGTGCTCAGCGGGGGGTACCCGTTTGTACTGCCGTTGGGGGAGGGGAGGCTTGAGGTCACCACCCGTGGGGGGGGAAGATCCGGGTCAAAAAATCCGGTACAGCAAGGAAGCATTCCGGGGAAATCGAAGTTATCTTGCCGAATACCCACTCTGCTAAGGTCGGGATCAGACGGCCATTTGACTTTGTGGCGCTAAGGGGGAAAGGACCGACGACTTCAACGCCACTACTGAGAAAAAAAACTGGGCAGATCCGAGAACGACGCTCGGCGCTCTAAAAGCCCCCCGGGGGGGTAAAAATGTCGCACGACCTTTCCTCGGAGGGGGAGAAAGGGGAGCCGAGAGTGAGCACAGGACGGACTGTTTTAAGGGGGACCCTAAGGCGGGTGAAAAACGGCCTGAAACGCAGAGGGGGGGGGTGGCCGTGGACCCAACTGGGGGGGGAAAAGGGGGACGAGCTGACCAACAAACCGAACTGGGGGGATCTTAAATAGGAAAAAACGCTCGGGGGCCAGGGGCCATGGTAGGTGTTTGGCAGAGAACAGAAACAGCGGGAAAACTTGCAGGGGTCAGGGGACCAATGGTCCAGCGCGACGAAACCTAAAGGGAACCTGCTATTAAAGGGAGGTCGTAAAAGATCTGGGAAAAAAAAAGGGGAACTTCAGATAAAGGCAACACTACTATGGGGGGATGGGATGGTGTTTTGGTATTTGCAGGTCTTAACAACCGGGGTGGCAAAAAACAACGGGGCGGGCGAAGGCTGGTGTTTAACACCGCCAACGCCAACGCCGAAAGTTCGGGAGCAAAAACTCACGAATGCCCGAGGGCTAGCGGACCAAAATGGAAGGTTCCCTGCCTAGCATCGTGGAAGAGCTTCTCACTCCGTAGACCTAAGAGAGAAATTAATTGTGACATCTGCACCTGTAGCCTCCTTCGGTGGGTTACCGGGTCTATCTTTTCCGACAAAAAAAAAAAGAAATGCCGGACATCTTAAGGGATAACTGGGGGCTGCAGCCTCTACTACGCGTTTGTTCAAATACTTTATCTGGGTCGACGGGGACCGTGTCGAAGCACTGGGTTGACGGGGGCGGGGTCAGAATGGGGGGTACGTCAGTCGGAGAGCTTAAGAAAGCGGGGGGTATCATCTGGGACGGCGTAAACAACAAAGAGTAAGAGGGGGTTAGTGGTGAAAGGGTGACTAGTGGTCCAGCGGAGGGGTATTCTCTGACATTGAATCGTCCCCAAACTACGTAATCAGCCTGGGGAGACTTAAACGCCAGATCGTGGGGTCTATCAAAATAGTCAAATTTGTATTACAAAGGAGCCAGGAGGGGTGCTATTGGGGGGGGGGGAAAACTTTGGGGGAACTTTGGGTTGAAGGGGACAGATCAGGGGGACCCAGAAGCGGTTTGAGAGGGGGATCGTTGTCCATCTTAGGAGAGACTTCCCGCTAAACGAGGCCTAAAATCTGGTGATTATTTTGGGCATGGAAAGAAAAGGTCGCCCCAAGGAATAGGGGAGGGGTGATATGGCTATCATTGGGCAACCTTCCTTCAAAGAAGGGGGGAGTCGAAGCAGGGTGCGCCGCTCCAGGAACAGTCTGGGGGGCGGGTTGGGCGACAAAACTCTCAGTGTCGTGAAAAAGCCCAGGTAAGGATAGGGAGGGGAACGAGGGAAGGTGGGGGGGGGCCAGCTGGGTGGGAAGGGCCCTCTGAGCACGGCTGGGGGGGTCGGGTTTCGGGAAAGTGGGCGTGAAAAAGAAATTGATACTGAATGGGAGACGGAATCATGGTGGAGGAAAAAAGAGGGGTCGTGGGGGCGGTAGGGTTCCGTAGGGAAATCACTGAAAAAGAGGGGGAGGAGGAATGAGCCGTTAAGTGTGAAGAGGAGAAATCACACGCCCAAGGCGGGGGGACTTTGGGAAGATTTGGGGGAAAACGATCTCGCGGGGAAAAGGAGGTGTCCCTTCGGGGGGGAGAATAGTTGGCGCAAAGTTAATCTCAATAACCGGAAAAGAGAGCTACCAACCAAGGAGGAAAAATCTTTGAGCAGAGGGAACTTCTGTGTGAGGGTTGGGAAAAGAATGCCTCACAATGACGCAGACAGTAGTAAACGTCAAGAAGACTACTATTTCAGTGTCACGAGGGCAAGGCGCTTTCGATACTTTAGGTTGAGACTGGGAAGAAAAGAGGGGAATTCTTCCCCAGACGCCAACAAACTCTAGAAAAAGAAAGGGGGGCCCAAAAGAGAGCAGCCCTGATATGGGGGGGAGCTCCTCTGAAAACCCGCGAGGAAAACTATAAAAATTGGGGAACGCAAGATAGAGACAACCCTTGAAATGAAAGAGTTCCAATACTGTCAGAGGGGGGAACAGGCCTTGAAAAAAAAGGAGGGCTTCTAACCGAAAGGGAAAGAGAGCCGTGAGTCACCGGGGGGGGCCCCCTAAAAAGGGGTAGCTCTCAAAAAACAAAAAAAAACGATAGTATTAAACTGAAAATTCAGAAGAAGCGACCGAACAGGGCCAGACTGGGGATGAGGGGCCGGGGTTAAGTAAAAAGTCAAAGGGGGTTGACACGGAGGGAGGGGGAAGGGGAGGTACCTCCTAAAGTCCCAAGGAAAACAAAGGAATTAGGAAAGCTTTGTCTATGAAGATGACCATTCAAAAGCGGAAGGGGGAGATAATAAAAATTACTATTGTCCCAGAGGGGGGAGCTATGGGGAAAGATCCTGTTCGGGGCAAAAGGAAATGGGAACCGTAAACCCGGCAACAACAGGGAGAGCTTGGGCAATTATGAAAAAAACGGCCCACTCTTGGCGAGGGGAGGGGAAAAGGCCAGGGGTTGGATAAAGAGGAAGACCCACATTTCTTTACTCGGGGTGGGGAGGAAACTACAGTTTTTAAAACGATCCCGTATCAGTAAAGAGAACTGACGCAGGACAAAGCGCATCGGGGGTGGTCATCAAGTCTGTAACAAATTCGCCGGGGAAGACAATCGAGAAAGGGCGTTTTCTCGCCTCGCAGGAGGTTAAAAGAAAGCAATCAAAGGGGACAAAGAAAAAGACTTCACCCCCTTGGAGGACTCGAGGAAATGACGAGGAACGTCCAAAAACAACTCCAAACACAAAAAAGAAGAAAAAAAATAAAAAAAGAGAAAGGGAAAAACTGTGCTGGCACCGACTACAATTAAATAGGACATGGGGCCCTACCAGGTTCGGTACACATTCGCGATAGGTTTGGTAGGGGGAAAATACCGAAAAGGGGGGAGGAAAACACACCAAAAAGACGCGGACAGCGACCGAGGAAAAATACAGAATTGGCTCCCTTATGCAGGTACAAAAAAAAGAGAAGTACGACCCGGGGGAAATGTGTGGAGGGGCAAAAAACCGCCGAGTTCCACAGTCCAAATACGCCGCGAAAGAAAGCTTTCGCGGGGATACGAGGGACATGAAAGGACCCGCAAACCGCAAGGAGGTGCATTGGCAGGGGAAGAGAACCCACTTAGGGAAACGGTTCCGTCCGCAATGGCAATCTCTTTTTGGAATAAATGGGAGGAGGGGAGCGGAAGGGAAAGGGAGGGTTTATGATGCGCGGGGGTGTCGGGGGTCCGGCATGCCAGTCGGGTCGACAGGTGGGGGAAGTCGTGTTGAAAGTTTCGCGGACCGGGGTGGACGAAGAAGTGAGTCGGATGCGAAGAGAGGTTGGGTGGGGGGAGGGGGCTAGGGATTTTGGGGGAGAGCCGGGTCTGAGTCGAGGTAAGTACATGCATGATCGGATGGAAAGAGGAGTCGGGGGGGCTGAACCCAGGGTTCTGAGGAGGGGCGCGTGTGGGGGAGGGTTGGGGGGAAATAATCACCCTTCATCTTCGAGACGAGAAAACTCCAAAAGAGAAAAAATGGATCAGAAAAAAAACCCCGTTCGTAGGTGGAACTTCTCTGTCCCATGAAGAAAATAAAACTAAAGCTGGGAGAGGACCGGTCCGGAGTCTAACAACACCAACCGGTAGACCAAGAGGGAGGAACGTGTTCCATAGCAGACTGCAAAGCAGTAAGATCGAATACGGAAGAAACACAGTTGAGAGACTCTTGCATCTTTCCATCTAGAAGAGATAAGAGGGGGAGAGAGTATCGGGCCAAGACACCGTACAAAAAAAAAAATACGAACCGGATTGGTTCACAATGGAAAGAGGAGGGGGGAAAGGGTGGTAGATGTCCCTAAGAGGTGGGGGAAAGGATTTCGACGCTACGCGCCGACATGTTGGTCAACTCAGGCGGCATAGGACAGGGTTAGTGGACAAGGGTGTCTCGAAGGGAAGGTTGGGTGGAATCGAGGCGGGACTATGAATGCCTGGCGAACATTTCACTAACGATTGGGGAGAGGGAGCAGTAGGATTCCTGACCAAGGTAAAGAACTACCACTCTAAATAAAGCTTTCCAAGGAAGAGTTTGTGGCGCTGCACCAAAAGGCAGAAGGTACATCCGGTTTAAAAATGAAAATTCATGGGAGAACAACTGGTGTAATTAATGAGCGCGGTCCCAAGGAACTGCACGAATCTACAAAGAAAGGGGGGACAAGTCAAAGCATAGCCCTTCGTCAATACTAACAAGCAAAGAAATCGAACGTGGTTGGGTAAGCCAGTCTGAAAGAGGCCGGGCGACTGTGGGGAGGGGCTTTAGGATAAAGCATGTCCGGCCCTCAACTTCGCGGAACCCGAAGCCCAGGGACCGGTGAGGAAGGGTAAGGTACAGTAGTTAAGCCCACCTTATCTCAAAGAACCTCTCGAAGTTTAGAGACCCGGGGGGTGTAATGGGACCGTAGCCACGTAGGAAGGTCAGGGGAGGGACGGGTCCGTCCCGTTCAAAAAAAAAAAAAAAGAAACGAACGATGACAGAGCAAGCCGATCAAGAGAATGCTCGCGGGGCCCGTAGTCAGAAAAAAGGTGGGGGGGAGAAAGGAACGAGGGGGGGTTCCATCAAAAAGGACCTGGGGGGGGTCTTTCTAAAAAAAAAAAAACACAAAAAAAACGATGCAACACCCGGTGGGCCGGAAATCCCTGAAAGAAACAGAACGTACCGTTGAACGCTGCGAAGGAAAAGAAATGGGTTGAAAGGCCTTTGCCCCCCATTAACGGAAAAGGAGACAAGGGGGAAGACGTGGACGGAACAGGAGAAAAGCATGTACCCAAAAATGAAGAAACTAGCACCGACTCGCGGCTCGGAGAACCGTGGGGGGGGATTTGGGGGGGAAGGGGTGGGGTGTGCAGCTCCGCCGAAGCAAAGAGCGGGCAGAATAGGCCCGTGGATTCCATCCATAAAAAGAAAAGAGGGGTAGGAAACGAGAAAAAACAAAGAAGTTGGGGGCTGGGAAAGTGGGGGAAGGAAAGGGACATCGCCTCCGCAGTTTTTCACCGCTGTTCCATGAAACAAAGGAGTGGAAAAAATCTGGGGACCATCTAACGGAGTTGAATCAAAGGCAACCCCCTAGGGGGGGAGTGGGGGGGGTTGCCGGGGGAGCGCGTCGATCTCGTTTCTTTCCAGGGGGAAAAAAAATCGTAGTCGGGGGCGTCCGGGGTCGGGAAAAAGGAGGAACGGCTCACAAAAAGGACTTAACCCACGGCGCTCACGGTGGGCGAGTGGGGAAGTTTAAGAAAAAAGATCAAAAGGCCCCAACTGGACTCGGTCGACCCCGGACTGCGATGGGGGCGCCACTAAGGAAAGAGGATCCTCGGGGCCCGGCGACGTAGGAGGGGCGGTATCTGCCGGAAAAGCGGACCGGGGCCCGCGACGGGTCCAGCGGGTGAAACCGAGACGAAGGGGTGGGTCAGAATAAGGAAGAAGAGGATCAAAACAACAAACGGATGAGAGGGGAGGGATGACTTTCTCCTAGCGGACACAGGTAAACGAAGTTGAGAGATTTAAAAAGAAAAAAAGAACGGCCCCTCTCCGCGTCCCCGGGCGGCCCCCGATCGCGGGGCAACTATCATTCTACAAAAAGAAAAAAGAAAGGGAAAAAAAACTCGGCAACGAGGATAGGGGAGGGGCTTCTTGGCGACAATTGGGGAGGGAGTGCTCGCTCAAATCCACAGAGGAAGAAATGCAACACCTGTCCAAAAAAAAAAAAGAAAAAAAAACACCAAACTCTCCCCTCAAATAGCAAGGGGTTGATTCTGGGAGGAGTGTCAAAACTCCGACCCGGCGGCACGAAGCCGAGGGGCCGGGCAAAGGTCAAAGGAAAAAAAATACCGGAGATCGCAGGTGAACTCAGAAAAAAAATTAAGGGAAAAGGTGGGGGGCTCAAACGGCCCGGGGACTTTAGACGGGGGAAGGGGGGGGGGAAAAACCATAAAACAAGCGTAAACTGGGAAGGAAAGGACAGGCGGAGGGGGCTCTGCCTATTTGCGATTTTGGGGAAAAAACATCCAGCAAAAAGCAAAAGGCTCTTTGGTCGGTGGGAGAGCACGTGAAAACCCTAAAATTCGTTGAAGGGGGGGAATCCCCTTCCCTCCTACGGAAAGAAGAAAAAGGGGGGCGGAAGTGTGTTGGACACAAGAGGCAAAACCCAATGCCTCAAGGAGAAAAAACGTGTACTCACGAGCCGGATCGTGAGCGCCGAGCGGGGGAAAGGTTTCCAGGAAAGGGGGGGAGAAGATGTTCAAAAGGACACGAAAATGAAGAAAGGAGGGGGAAGGGATAAAAAGGCCAGTTTGGTTCGTGAGGGGGTGGCCCCCGGGGAAAGTACACGGGAGAGCACGGGGAGAAAAAGAGTCGACGGTTGTGTCGAGGGGAGGGGCGGAGGGGAATGCCCCACGGTGGTCATCGCGGGACGGGGTACTCCATCAGAAGCCATGCAATGCTCGGGGAAAAGGGGAAAGAAAAACCAAAAAGTGACGTACGAAAGATACTTCCGAAAAAGCAGGGGAGAGGAATCGGGGGAAACCGGGGGGTAGCTATAACGTACGTACCACAAGAAAACGGGGGTTGCTTACATTCCAGAAGAAAAGAAAGACATCTAAGGGGACGGGTGTAAAAAGAGACTGAAAGGTTCCACCGGTCGAGGGGAAAAGACTGTGACTGGGGAAAAGTGGGCCCAGCAAGGGCCTTGGTGTCAAACAAAAAGGACGAACGGAAACCTCACAGGAAAGACGAGGAGACCGGTCCAAAAAAGTGAGTTCAGACTTTTTCTGCGCGAACCTTCAGGCTTAGTTGACTTAAAATACGAGGTGGAGGTTAACGGGAGTTGGAAGGGAAGGACCCGGGCCCATTAAAACCGGGGAGGGGGAGAGGGAGTGCTAATCAAAAAACTCTGGGGGGGGAAGGGGACATTCTTCAAGGTGTGCTCATAAATGAGCTCGGGCCAGGAGGTACGGAGGGGGTGGGGGGGGGGGGGGGGCCAGGGAGCACAAAAAGAGAAAATTGTAGGGGTAGCGGGAAATGGCCGGTTTCAGGGTTCAAAAGACTTTTTTTGGACAGGAGGAGACGATTGCGGACGAAGAGTAAAAATTGTTTTTTTTGTTGCACTGAAAACGGGGGGTGGAAAAAAGAGAAAAGGGGGGGTCCGAGGGGGGAAAAGTACGTTCCGGGCGAAGAAAAGCCAAAAAAGAGTAATTGTGCGGAGAAAAACACCCAAGATTTAAGGGAAAACATTTAATTTACGAGGTAACAGGACCATTAGGGTAGACAGACTCTACGTCAAAGAAGGCTATACGACCTCCACTGGAATTGAAAATAAAAAAAACAAACAGGGGGCAGGGGGACGGCACCAGAAGGGAGGGGGGGGGAAGGATCCTGGTTCCTATAGCTGGCAGTTCACAAAAGGGGGGGAAGGCACGGAAGATGAAGGGATGACTAGGAAAAGGGAACGAACTCTCGGGAGGGTTTCACAAGGACCTGGCGTTGGAAGTAGTAACCCGTCCTTCGATCTGACCAAAAAACGGGGTGGACGAAGCATGGTACAAGGGGCTGAGGAAGGGGAGGTGAGGATGGGCGGATAAGGACGAACGGTCAAAAAGAAGTCAAACAACACCCTCAAGTGAGAAAAGTCGGTAGAAACGATGGCGGGTCCAGTGAGATGGAAATGGTCGAGACCCACGCTCATGGGTATTACTCAGCAAGGTCTGAGAAAGCGTAGGCCAATACATCTAATGGTCGCGATGAAAAACGGGGGGGGTAGGCCACCAGAAGAGGGTCTGGGACGTTGCAGGTTTTCAGAGGGGGGGCATCTCTGGTCCGTGGGAGGGCGGTCTGTTATCTTATAGTTAGAAAGCATGAACCGTATCAGTCGGGGTCGCGGGAAGAGTGGACAGGGTGGGAAGAGTCACTTGACGAAAAAAGAGCAAGGAAAAATCCCATCTGCGAATCAAGGGGGGTAAGCGGGAAGACCTCAAAGCCACGGGAAGTCAAATAAGGGAGGACGCAGTGCCCTTCTGCGTTCGTTGGTGCTTTTTTCTGAAAAAAAAAGAGGGGCACAGGGGCCATACAGGGGTATGATGAGGTCAGGAGGTCTTGGGGCGTGTTTCCAGGGGAAACGACCGCGGTGGCGGGACGGTTATGGGTCGGGGGGGACCAGACGTCGAAATTTAAAATCGGGAAGAAAAAAAGGGTAAAGATCGGGAAAAGGGCCGATTTTTGACTTGATGACAAGGGGGGACCTAAAAAAAAAAAAGGGCCGGCTGGCGAGGGGAGCGAAAAAAGCTGGAAATGGGGGGGGGGAAAAAAAAACCCCTATTTATACAATAGAAACCGCTAAAAAAAATGCGTTGGTGAAAAAAGATAGTGTCTTCAGATGCACCTTATAAACTAGGCCAAAAGAAAAGAAGTAACCAATCATTAACGTTAGGAGTAAGAAAAAAGTGTCCTGGAAAAATGTAGACAGAGGTCTTTCAAGTAAGACTCACAAAAAACCTGACGGGCGAAGTTCCGAAAAGGTGTAAAGCATTTCTTTTCACCGACAACCAGATGAGGCAACAAAGAGTGGATCAAAGAAAAAAGAGTTTCAAAGCTTAAAAAGAATTGACATGGGGGTCCAATGGCCCGAAAAAACCCTCGGGGAATCCCAACTAAGGGGGGGGGGACTATTTTAGCGGGGAGGGGGTGATATGAGGACAAAGGGGAACAAATCCTTAAACCAGACCGCAAGGGGTTTTGCAAAAAGAACGAGAGCGACCCTGGGCAATGTCCCTCAAAGGAAAGAAGGGGGACCTAAACCGTTGGACGTGGAGGGGGAAGGATATAGTAGGGAGAGGGGGACCGACTTTTCATCTCATTCCGTTTGAAGAAAGTACGAAAAAAAAAAAAACGGAATGATGAACTCCCAGACACGCCAAGACGAGGAGCAACAAAAGAAGATGGTCTCCGGCGTGGTGGGATTGGGGGGCAAGGAGGAAAAAATCAATTATTGGCGTGGTCTACAGGGGGAGAAAGGGGGGTTTCCTACTGGGGGTTGTCGGGGAACCCCTCCCCAGGGAGGAGCTTCGGCGAACATCTAAGAAAAGGGGGTAAGTATATGAAAAGAACTAGCAATATGCGTTGAAAGACCAATTGAGAAACCCATGAAAGGAGGGGGCACAGGGGGGGAAAACTTACGGGTTCGGGGGGGGATCTCGACCGTGGTAATCGGAGATCATTAAGCAAAAGCGGGCTTTGGAACCGCCGGCCCAGCAACCAGACCAAAAAAAGGGGGGTCATTTGCAAACAAGGGGGGGGGGGTGGGGGGGGGGTGGGTAGAGACCTGGGGCGGAAGGTAGAAATGAAGAAAAAATAGGAGAAGCGTCAAGTCGATTATGGAAAAAACTAAAGAAATCAAAAAACCTGATCCGTCCCAACAGTGGACGAATAAAAGTCATTCTAACGATGCACGCCCGAAAATAACTAGTCAAAAAATTCAGAAACGGAAAAAAAAAGACCAGTGGGGCAAAAAGAAGAAAACTCTAACACTGGGGGGAAAGGCCTATTGGGCCCCCCGCAAAAAACCCGAAAAGGGAGCAGGAGCGTCGGCGGATAACTTGGAAATCGAAACAAAGTTTGGAAGAGCCATTCCAAAGCCCGGGTGAGCGGGTGTAGGCATCCCCCCCGCGGGAATGGGCCCAGGTCCCAACCAATAAAGGGAATGACGGGGCACTTCCTTAAAAGAAAAAGCAGTCACTCCCGAAAAAAAAAAATCAAGGTGACCAAAGGTCTACAGCGTGAAAGTCCAAGTTCACTCCATGAGGGCCCGCACGGGTAATTCTGCTGTAAGGACATAACGATGATGTCGAAAATCAGTAAATCCCAAGGAGAAAAAAAAGTATAATCACGGAAAGATGGCGTCAAAAGGCCTTATAAAAAGAGAGCATAAAAGGGGGGGTTTCAGACCCCCCCACGAAATTTATGGCTCGTGAAACCACTATGAAGCAGGAAAAGGTCCAGGCAGAAGACTGTTACTCCAAACACCCCAATACACCAGAAGGGGAAAAAAAAAAAAAAAAAAAAAGTTAAAAAAAGATAGGAAAAAAAAAAAAAAAAGAATCCAGGAATAAAAATACGAGATTCGCCTGGGTAGCGGAAGAGAAAAGTAGAAGAGATGGCAGGTACCACCTAAAAAAAAATCAAAAGGTCTAACCTGCTGTCAAAAATCCGCAGGACCATTTTGAAAAAAAGAAAAAATTCCATAAGGAGGGTCGGATCAACGTAGAAAAGACGGAAAAGATAGGGGCGGAACTAAAAGGAAAGAGCGTGGACTTTTTTACCTACGGCACAAGCTCTGGGGTGTGGAAGGCGGCTAAGGAAGCCGAAAAAAAGGGGCGCAAGGAATTTAAAACCAAAAAACAAAGGTAGCGGAACCGGAGGGGGGAACGAGAAACCAGTACTGCAAAGCCAAAGAAGGAGGCTGAATAGTTTTTAGAATGTTCTCTTTCCCATTTCATGGAAAGAAATCAGGGTGACGAATAGGGGTCACTAGGGACAAAAAGGGAATGAAGGCAGGAAACCAAGAGCTATACCTCAAAAGGAAGGGGGCAAGGGAGGCCCTTCACATATGACAAAAAAAGGAAACGGCTAGAACTGCAAAAAACCAGAGAAGAAAAGCAAATGCAGGTAGGCGGCTTCCCTGAGCAAAGGATTCCGGCCACCAAACCACACCCCCCCCCCCCAAAACCAGGCGCCTTATGAAGAGGACGCCTTTGCGGGAAAAAAGGTACCTGTGGCTATAAGAAAGAGGTAGGGGCGACTTTTAATGAGAGTGGGGAAAGGTAAGGAAAAACAAGCTTCTTAGTAAAAGAATGTTAAATGAAAAAAGAGATACAAGCGAAAAAGGTGCCAAAAAGGAAGTGAAAAAGAGAGGGCCAGTTGAGGACCAGTGGGGGGGGGATCCCGTTCTTCATCCAAGGCCGGAGGCAGGGTTTACCCCAGGGAAGGCTAAAAAACACACAGGGGGTGGGTGGCCAAAGGAAACGCCGGCAGACATACGGCGAAACTAAAAAAGGACCGGTCAAGGTCCAGGGGGGGGGGCCTGGGGGGGGACACAGACCTTCCGTTAATAAAAAAAAAACTAGGCCCGTAGACAAAGGGAGACACAGACGGGGCCGATAAAAAGAAATAGATCCGTCTTCTATAACTGGGGGGTCACGGAGGACACAGGTTGGTCTGTTAAAGGCCGACCGCAAAAGAAGGCGTGGGGAGGGGAAAAAACAAGTCAATAGCGAAAGAAAAAAAAAAAATCACAAAGCCAGTGGCGTGTCTGGGGTGGCACACCAATGCAACAAAAAAATGTGGGCAAACTGGGTCATCCCAACCCCGCCTATGGGAAGAAAAGCAAGTCAGAAAACGTAAAAAAAGAAAAACCGAGCGTGGGGTTAAGGGGGGGGAACATCAGAAGGAAGATTCGCAAGGGGTCTTTTTGAGAAACATCCGGCGGCAGGCCCCGGGGTCAACGATTGCAAACCGAACTGGGGAAAGACTCGGGTCCTGAAAAAAAAGGGGGGGAGAGTGGGGGCAACTAGTAGGAATGGATGGTCACGGCAGACCTACTCAAGCCAACCGGGGTCGAAATAGGGGCTCCAGAGGCTAAAAGAGAGGGCGGTGTGGGATTATTAACTATCTAGACCGGACCGCTACGCCGACGAACAAGGTAAAAAGAGCAGAAAGCCTTAAGCATTAGAGGGAGTGAAAAACAACAACGGAGGTATAAAGAGGATATTTGTAAGGGGGCTTAAACCACCACAAAAAACCGCAGGTTCGCGGAGGGGGAAAAGCCTTCTCCCCGAGTGGGTGTATTTCTTGACCGGATAGAAAAAAACGAAGCAGCCATCCGTCAACGAACATAACAAAAAAAAACAAAAACCGCAGAAACAAACCAGTGCGTGAGAGAAAAGTGGGCAGACTGAAATACCTGGAAAAAGCATCAAGGAAAGACGAGTGGAAAAAATAAAAAAAAAAAGTCCAACTCCCACTAGCAGGGGAACCCGCACGGGTTCGGCGGGTGGGGGTCAGGGCGGGGGGTCAAAGCTTCCCAACACGGAAGCACGTATCCGATGGTAAAAAAGTCACCATAAAACCAAATACAAATCGAAGCGATAACACCCAGGAACCACGACCCCTTGTTTTCTGCACAAGGAGGGAGTATGTGGAACAATCCCAAAGAACAACACCACTGCCACCGAGTGGGGACCCAGAAAAACTGAAGAAACGGCGAGCCACCGCCGGCAACGGGATTTGTACGCAAAAGGATCCGCACTATGGAGGTAGTGTTACCCTCACCCGTAAAGGGGAAAGAAGGCTCTGGGGGGGGGAAGGGGGTCAGGTTTTTTACCACAAAAGTGCACAACACCGTCAAAAAAACAAGTGTTGGAGGACGTATCCAGAGGAAGATAGACGCCTCGCGTGCTATTTTACAACTTTATCCGAGTGTCGGAAGGATCCTGAACAAAACTTAGTCATTCCTGGGAATTCCAGGCAAAACGACACGTACCGGACGACGCACAGTCTTAGAACCCTTTGTAGGGGGCGGGAGGGAATCAATGGCGAACAAAAAAGGGGGGAAAGAGGGGCGCTGGGGAGGGAACAGCATGCCTCAGGAAGGCAGCCGCCACTCCAAGAATGGCCGGGTCAGGCTAATGTCAAGTCCCGAAGAAAGTCCGGATAAAGGGAGAAAACAGGTGGAGCGTTCGACATTACATACTAAAGAAAGATTTTGCTGGACAACACCTTACGGAAGAATCGGAGGCTAGAACACAGGATTCAGTCAAGGTGCAGGTCCAAACGTCCAGAAGGAAGGACATGGCCCTGAAGCAAGGCCGGGGAGCATGGGGCGGTAAAAACCAAAAGGGTGTGGGGGGAGCCGACTGCAGGCAGAAAAATGCGGGAAAATGAAAGAATGGTCAGAATGGAACAGAGACGACCCCCGGGGGCTGGTGATTGGCCTTTGGTTGGGTGGAAAAAGGGAGGTTCATTGTGGTGGTGCTCTAACCGTCGCCCCCAAAGAGGTGGAGCAATGAACAGGGAGCAAGGAACAAGACTCATTTCCCGTACGAAAGCATTCGCCGGTCTGTGGGGAACGTTTCGGAAAAACGAGAACAAAATCGGGTCCAGGCTAATTATTGGACGGGGGACGTGCAAACTTTTCGAGAGGGAAAAAGAAATAACGGTTTTGAACGTCGGATCAAACACTGAAAAAAACGGAAAACAGAGCCTTTCCCAAAAAAGAAGCCGATGAGATTCACCTGAGGAGGGCCACACCGATCTCCTTCATAGGAAAAGAAAAAGGAAGGCAGTGACAGAACTACACTGGTTGACGGGGGGGGAGGGTCCTTGCGAGGTTGAACAAGGAACCCGGTTGAGAGACGGGGGGCTTTTTCTGGGGGGGGAGGGGAAGACGGCCTGAAATCCGTTGTTCAAAAAAGTTACTTCTTTGGAAGGGGGGTGGGGTACGAAGAACAGTGTAGGGGCGAAGGTAATTGTGAAACGTGGGTAATTTCGGATGATAGTCACAGGCGCAAGGTCATTGTAAAAGATTGGGAGTCCGGGGGGGGAAGGTCGCAGGTCTATCACTGGGCGGGGAGCTGTGGAAGAGGCTTTAAAAGACTCAAAACAAAACTCGACACTTGACGGGGAGAGATAGGGAACCATGCTTAGGGGGCTCAAAACGGGTGGGCGAAAAGTTTCTATTGGAAAGGCAAGCTCCAACAAGCGTCTAGGTCCCTGCGACGTGAAAATGGTCCGTACCGGATCCTTGCCGGGTCCGGTGGGGGTTACAGACGGTGTGTAAGAGCTGGGGGTTCTATCATGGACAACCTGTGGATCGAGTGTGGGCAGAAAAACGGGTTTCATGCGCCATAACCAAAGACGATGGCACTGGATCTGTTCCGGAACGGACCTGGGTAAGGGAAGTGGCCTGCCCAACACGGACCCAACAGGGGACACCCTTGTCTATTCCGGAATCTGTTTGGTTATCGCATTGCTACAAAGGGGAAGGGGAGGAAAAAGGAGGGGCAGAAGAAAGTTTTGTGAGGGGTTTTTCGACAAACAGGGGGGGGACAGAGAGAGGTTGGGCTTCGACGCTCTAAAGAGGGGGAAGGTTTCCTCTAGAGGTCAGTTTTCCACATTTCAGGCCTCCTGGTCCAGACATGGGGGTGGGTGGGGGGAGGTGGCGACTCGAACGGGGAGAAACGGCCTGGGGGAGTAAAGGGGTATCAATTGGGGGGGGAAGAAATGAGGTCAAAGACGTCGGTTTGTTCCCGGACAACTCAACGAAAAAGGAAGCGGAGAACGGTACTCGGAGAGCACCGAACCAACCGGCAAAAACTAACAACCTATTGTAGTACAAAAGGCAACGCAGATTCTAAGCTTCGAATACAAAAGAGGTGACGTCAGGAGAGGTCAACGGATAAACTGTCGCAACAATGCTTAACGCCATTCTTGGATCTCTCCCTCTATTTTGCTGAACCTTTTACCGGCGATTGCAATCGCTGGGCGGAAGTGTAGGAGCCTGGGCACCGGTCATAATCCCAGTCTGGGCGCACTCTAATTGGCCACGAGACGGCGGGGGGGTCAGAACCTCTGTTCTTGGGGGAACCGAAACGGCCCCACGCTGAGAAACGCTCAAAAGATGTGGAAACCAAGGCAAATCGGGGGCGAGGGGACATTCTGACTCCAGGAGGGGACCGCCAATCACTTCTCAAAGTTAGCTGTATTCTGCCTGGAGAAAAAGGCCCATCGTGCCAGGAAAAACCCTCACAACAACCAAACCCCCTCCCCCAAAAGGGACTTCAACGAAAGCGTACCCCGGGAAGGGACCAACGTCCGATAATCGAAACACGAAAGGGGAAAAAAAAACAACGGAGGGGGGGGAGAAAGGCTAGGAGAGGACGGGACAAGAAACGGGAGCCTCCTGAGTTTGAAAACGGTGGCATATACGATGGGAGCGCTCAACTCACGCAGCCTTTCAACCAGGGAAAAGTAGGAAAACTCCCCTCTGGGTAAGAAAGTAGTACACCGTACCCCTATGAATGGCCAACGAAATTTGTAGAGGATGGGAACGGTTGTAGGAAAAACAAAAACCAAACAGGATGGAAGGGGCCGGCCAAAACCTCTTCTATATGGGTACGGGGCGAAAAAAACCGGGGGTGTCTCAGGGCTTCCAGGCCAAGAAGCCGTTCTCAGACGTGACAGAAATGGAGGGGGTACTCCGGGGGGCAGGGTGGGGGGAAAGGAATCCGGCAGCAATCCTGGACCTCCTACGGGGGCCATTACAAAGCGGGTGAAAGTTCGGTATACAATGATCATTGGCCCACTAGGATCAGTGGCACGGCACTCGTGTCTAGACATCAGGGAAAAGTGGGGGGGGGTAAGAAACAAGAAGGACCGAAATCTTGTCCCAGTGAACAGCCGTGCGAAGGATTCAAACAACACGACGACGCCACAGCATGGACAGGGCGAAAAGCCACTGAAAAAAAGAAATCAAGAACGATACCGGCTACCGACATGGGACGAAGGGAAAACCGTGTGTCCGAAAAATCCACCAAACACTCCCGGGGGGAGGATGTTCTTAAGGCAGCAGATAGAAGCTCGTAGGACACTGCAAAACGCAACGACGGGGGCGAGGAATCAACCTGGGTGGCGGCTCATCCCACCGCGAAGTCCAAAAGGTCCCACGGTCTCCTCGGCCGAGGGTAAAGGTTGGCAGGACGGGGGCAGGGGGACCAGAACCTGCCCTCTCCTCGAAGGTGCGGGCCCAGCTTTTAAAAAAACCACCGTGACCCATTGGGTCAAAACAAATCGGTCCTCTCTGTCACCATCTGCGGGAAGGCGAAGGGAGTAGAGCGAGGGGGGGGGGAGAGAGTAGGGAGGAGAAAGGGGTAGGTAGAAGGACGGGAGTAGGGGAAGGGAGATGATGGGTATGAAAAGGTGGGGGAGGAGAGTAAAAGGGAGGGAGGGTGAAAGCTAGGGGAATAGGGGGGAGACATTCGAGGCGGAAGGGGGTAATTAGGGAAAGAGTGGGGAATGGAAAGGAGATGGAGGAGGAATGTGGAGGGAGGGTGTAAAAGGAATGGATAAGGGGGACGACAGTGAGATGACAGGGGGGTGGGAGGAAGTAACGAAAGGATAGAGCCTGGAAAAGGGAGATGTGGGGGGGTTTGGGGAGTGTGACGGAGATGTGGGCTGGGATGCAAGGGAGCGAGTATGGGTAGGTGGGATGAGACAAATGGTGGAGCATAGAGAGGGAGGTCGGTGAGGCGCACGAGGGGGCGGGGAGAGAGTAAGAATGAGAAGGACAGGCGAGGGTGGGGGGGGGTGGCGGGAGGGAGGATTGGAGCATATGGACAGAAGAAGGAAGGAGAGGAGATGGATGGGGGGCGATCAGAGGACGCGAGGGGAGGGAGAGACGGGGTATAAGTGGGAAGGGGATAGGGTGGGGGAGTCAAGGAGTAAAGGTGGTATGAAGTGTGGAAGATGTATCGAGGTGAAGATGAAAAAGGTGGAGGGGAGAGAGGAAAGTGGGGCTCAGGGGGGATGGGGGTAGGGAGGGGGAGAGGAAGATGTAGAGGGGTGGTGTAGGGAGGGGCTGAAAGAAGCAAGTGAATGATAAGTCGGACTACCGGGGGAGGAGGGGTGCCGAAGTCAGTGATATAGGTGGGGCCAGAGGGCGAGGGTATGGTAAGGGGTAAGGGTTGAACTACGGGTGAGAGAGAAGAATGAGGTGAATAGAGTGCGAAGAAGGGAGGCAGAAGAATGGAAGAAGGGGGGGTAGTTAAGATAGTGAGGAAAGACAGAAGTGATCTCTTTCTGTGGGAGGTAGGGGTCCGGGGGTGGTAAGAATCTCACACTCAGAACCCCTTAAGGAACCCAATCGTACTTGGGGGCGAGAAATTCCGAAAGCTCTTCCCGTACCTCCCGTCTTCGAATGCGGTCAGTTTGTCTTAACATACGATTTCGAAAAGTGTCGGGCGCAGCCGGTACGACAAAATGACGAAAAGGTTGACGAATTCCCAGAGAACGGAAAAACCCCGACCAATAATGACAACCTCCCTGGTAGTCGGCGTTCGAAGATACTATGAAAGGGTAACGGGGGGAACGGCCCGACAGGAAAACCCGATTCGGAAAACCTCAGTGGGAAAACTACCTGGCCGGCCCCCCGGTGAGTATTTCCATGGGGGCAGTGTTCCACCCTTCTCAAAAACACAAACCGAAAAAAAAAAAGGTGGCACCTCATGTCCAACGGCCTAGGATCGGAGACCGGGTGGCTGCCGCGGACGGGTGGCTATCAGTGAACGGGAAAGGTGACCACGTGAGGAGAACAGGTTTCCGAAAAAGCAGGGATCGTGGCGGCACATGAAAAACGACGGGGACCTATGCTCTGGAGGGGGGGGGGTTGATGTGAGACCAAGGTGGAGGCCTCAACAAAACTGTCAAAGGTCGGGAAAACATGTGAAGGGATTATCCGACCCCGAATCTAAACAGAAAGGGGCAGGTCTTCCATCCTGCCCCTTCGTCAAGAAGAGGAAACCGGCAACCAAAAAGTGACGGGCCACAGCCTGACGAGGAACCTTACCCCTCTTCAGCTCATGGGGCGGAGGGCCGGAGGAAGAAATTAAAGGCTTTACCACGGGGGGAAACGGGAAGGAAATCCGAAAATCTCGTCGAGCAGCTGAACGTATAATGAAATAAGAAAATATGTAAGCTTGAAGGGAGTATCCAGAAAAAAAAAAACTCAGAAACCCTGGGCCGGGGGATCGGCTGCTGACTGGTGTGGCCCAAGGCTAGTGGGAGGGGGGATTCACATCCTTTCTTCGGACAGGGACAGGTACCCACCTTGGAAAAGCCGACCCACGGGTGGGGAAAGGATTCACCGACCTCCCCTCATAAGTCCTCATAAAGACCGAGCCGACCGGGGGAAGGGGGAAAAATTGTTCCTTTCAAGAAACGGGGGGGGGGGAACGGACAGAACGGGGGAAACAATCCTCCGTGGTGCACGGGCGACAGGAAACGAACGGGACACCACGGAAGTCTCGGAGAAAAATTGGGCGGGGGGAAAAAGGGACCGTGGGGGGGTTCCATCATGGTACCCGGTATACCAAAGATCCGTTTCCAAGGGGGATCCAATACATTTATTTAAAAGGGGGGAAAAAAGGAGGGGAGAACCCGCAACCTTTGGCGGGGGGAAGTGAGTGACTTCAAGACTCAGCAGGGGGGTTCCAGCTGTAAGTCCCAGCTCTGGGACGTACCATCATGGTCGCGCCGGCCAACCGCTGGGACGGGGCATCCGCGGCGAGGCATGGTTGTATTGGTTGAAAAAGGGAGGGCGACACATACTTAAAGGCCGGTACGGTCAAGGCGAAGTGTCCTAGAAACAAGCTCCCAGTCACTCAGACCCGGCAGGCTCGAGGGAGGTTTCTCGTGTGGGTGGCCATCACTCGGGCTGGGATGAGTCCCTGCATACGAACGCCACGAACTATGACGGGGGGGAGGTCGCAGGGAATCAAAAAAGACTATAGGAGGGTGAAAAGAGAAACCATTGGAAAAACTATACGGCCCGAACACTTTGTCAAAGACCCAAAGCTAATTGCCGTTTAACAAAAAAGCC
>Ga0179593_1377830_pt1 | contig 20474 bp, 20 predicted proteins | sample CZODoug2_1_08_16_FD_185931 | JGI IMG/M metagenome (GOLD analysis project Ga0179593, IMG submission 185931) | Vadose zone soil fungal communities from Angelo Coast Range Reserve, California, USA - CZODoug2_1_08_16fungal (PacBio error correction) | ecosystem: Environmental > Terrestrial > Soil >...
AAAAGGAAATCCCGCCCCCTGGTTTGGGGTTGTGGAGGGGGGAAGAAAAGAAAAAAAGTTTTGGGGGGGAAAGGAGGGCCAAGGTTGACCCCCAAAAAAGGGCCGCAGGATGGAAAAAGAGGGTTTGGAAACTTTTTTTGGGGGTGGGCAAACATTATGTGAGCGAAATCCCAGGGGAGGTCCCCAGACAGGAAAGAAACCCAAAAGAAAGGACTGTATGCAAAAGGTCAAGCTTCAAACGAAAACCCCCCTCCCTTGAAGAAGAGCTGGGAAATTACCCACCACAGTGGGGTGGGGGTCAACATTGCAAAAACCAAAAAAGGGACCCATGCTGAAAAAGGGTAATTCTTTGGGCCGACCAAGGCCCGGGTTTGTTGTGTGAAAAATTTTTTTGGTTATTGGAAAGAAAAGTTTGAAAAAAACCAACCCAACCCGAAACGTTGAACTAGAAAACGGGGTGTGGTTTTTTGTGAGAAAAAGGGAACTGGGGTAAACAAACGAAAAAAACTTGAACCCCCAAAAAACAAAGACAAAAAGAAAGGGGGGAAAAAGTTGGAAAACCTTGGGTCTAGGGCTTTTAGAAATATGCAAAACCAGAAGCAAAAGCAACGGAGCCCAGCACCCGGGCAGCCTTGCCCTGGGGTAAAACACAAACCGAAAAACGTGGGTAGCAACAAAACTTTCAAAAAAAAAAACCCGTGGGAAACGGTACGGAAAAGGGGAGACCAAACCGGCAAAATCACACCTCATGGTTGGGGTGAAAGAAAGAAAAAGTTCCCAACCAAAACCTGGTTTGGAGTGCAAAACAGGCAATTCAAAAAGAAAAGGGGGTGGTGGACGTTCGTACATGGAGGGGGGGGGGGAAACAAAAGCAAGGGAGGGCTTGGTTGGGAGAAGGTGGAAGGAAACCAAGCAAAAAAGTCCTGTTTGGGGTGTGGAAAGGGAACGCAAATGAAAACCGAAGGGAATGAAAAAGGACACAACTTAACAACGGAGGGGGGCCCGGGAAACGGGAAAAACCCTGCAAATTTCCCAATTAAAAAAAAAACCCGTCGAAGTCCCTTCCAAAAAAACAACCCCCCCACATTGGAAAAGAGGTGGTTTGGAAAAAATGGACAACGGAACAGAACCCCCCTTTTACGAAAACCGAAACCAAAAAGGCAAACATGGGGAGACCAAAAAAAACCGGAACAGGATAGTTAGCGAGGGTTAAAAAGACCAAATTCCTGGAAAGCAAAAAAAACGGAAAAAGAAGGAAAGGGACAGTAACCTTAAAGAAACCATAAAAAGGAAAACCGCTAAAAGTAACAAACTACACAGTGAAAGTGGGGTGTGTTTGCCAAAAACGAAAGGAAAAAGGAAATCGGACCCAACCAGCAACGGGCCCACCAAGAAAAAAACCCTTCCAAGGCGAAGTGGGGGGGAAAACCAAGGTTTTGAAAAGCAAGAAAGGTTTAAAATTTCAAACGCTACGACTTTCAAGGACAAACCCATGGGGAAACACAAAAAAAAAAAAAGGACCCAAAAGCCGGGAACAACGAGGGTGGGGGGTGATGTACAGACCAACAGAAAAAAAAACCGCCCACCGACTGTTCGCAAAAGACAAAAAGTGGACAAACCAAAATAACCGCCAAAAAAAAAAAAAACCTGAGGACATTTCAGGACCACAAAGCCTGACGGCAAGTGGGGGAACCACACAACGGACCAAGGGAACAACAGGAAAGGAAGGGAAAAAATCAGGGGCAAGCCTACCAAGGGGGGGCTTGACAAGGCGCCACAAGGAACTTTGGTTTGGTGGAATAGCCAGACGACGGAGGCATTTCGCCTCCCCGGCTACCCCAACCCCCTGAAGCAAAAGAAGAACAACAACAAAGGGGTAGTCAATGGAAGCAAAAGGAGCATGGACAACCACCGCTGGACAAAACACCCGAAATGGAAACACCAACAAACCAAAGGGAAAAGTTAAGACCAGGTGAAAGGGGGGAAAAAAAAGACCAAGGTTGAACGAAAGGCAGGACCACCCCGCTTCTGTGGGGGGGACAAAGCTGCAAAGAAAACAAGAAGTCCCGGGGACTGGCCGCCCCGGAGGAAAGAAAAGGGGCAAGACCCAAAAAAGGGGATTACCCCTTCCCCCAACTTAAGAAAACAGGGGGGAGGCCATCGTGGGGGAACTTTTAAGTGCCCAAAACAGACCCAGGGAAAGGGTCCAAAGAACAAGCCCACCCCCGGGTCAAAAAAAACGGCCGTTGTGTGGGAAGACCCGGAACGGCCAAGAGATGTCAAAAGGGGGGAAAAAAACCAACAAAAAACCCTAAGGGGAAAAGACCGGGGAAACAGGAGAAAGGGACTTTCTCGATAGAAAAGGGTTTAGGTCGTCAAAACAAACCACAACTTACTAGAAAAACGTAATTTGGTCTTACAAGGTTGGAATCGAAAGGGTTGCTGCCAACAGAAAAATACGCCCTGAGTTCGGGTGGAAAAGAAAGATGTGGTGGAAAAGTTTAAACCCCAATCCATCACCAAAAGACGCCCCACTGAATAGAGAAGGAAAAACCATGGCGGATTTAAGACCTGGCGAAAAAGAAAAGGGAAGAACAAAAAACGGGAAAAAGGGGGTAATGCCTCCAACAGACCCGTCGTCCCACTAAGAAGAATGGGGAACGCCGGTGGGGAATGGTTGTTGGTGAAAAAAAGAAAGTGGTGGAAAACTTCAAGGAAAAAACAAACATGAAGAACAAGCAAGGGAAAAATCAACACCAGAGAACAAAAGGGGGAAAAAAACATGAACTCCAAATGGGGGGGAGGGGAAAGTCAAGCCCATGGGAGAGAACCGGGGTGCAATCAAGGAAGGGGAAAAATATCGGGTTCTGAGCGCCGATTGGGAACCGCTCATAACGCACCTGGATAAAAGCAAAAGGGTGGGCAACTGGGGGGGGAAATGCACTCAAAAGCCCACTGTTAACCCACTGTGATAGAAGAAAGTGGGGTTAACAGTTAGGTACACAAAAAGAAAAAGGCCATATTTGTGGTTCCCCCCGGGGTTTAAACCGGGGACCCCAAAAATGTTTGGGGGGGACCCGTGGAAATGGGTTAATTGTAACCAAAAGGTCCCACGGGGGGGGAAAATCCCCAGAAAAAGACGTCGTCTGGGAAGGTGGGGGGAACAGCAAGACAACCTCCAAAGGGACCCCAAAGAACGCAGACTATGGAGACCGAAGAAAACCGAAAAAGAGGGGTACAGAAAAGACGTGGGCAAAAAAGACACAGTGTCCTAAAAAAGCGGCTGAAAAATGAAAAAAGGTACCAAGATTAAAAGTCCTTGAATTGACAAAACACGAAGAACAACACAAAAGAAAACCAACAGCAACCCGACATTGGTCAACGGAAGCGATAGAGGGAAAAAAATAAAAGGGCGAAAGAGGGAAACCACAGGAGGGGTCCGTTGGGGGGGGGGGGTTGACCCAAAAAGAGGCCCCCCCACCATCCCTTTTTGGGTGGGTGGTACCTGGTCGTGCCCGAAACTTGAAAGGGGGGCAAAGCCAAAGCAAGTGGGGGGGTCTTCTTTCAAGAAAGGGGACCGGGAAAAAAAAAAAAAACAAGAAAAAGGAAAGAACAAAAAAGGGAAAAAAAAAAAAACACAAAGGGGTACAAACCGTAACTCCAGAAAAAAAATGCTGTGTGAAAATACCAAGAAAGGGGGAAAAAAAATCAGTCGTGAAAAGAGAGGGGGGGGACCCACAGTCTTCAAACCTTTGAACGCCGACGAAACTGAAAAGTTAAAAATAAAATAAACGTCCCCCAAAACCCAAACCCCACCCCAAAACCAAAAAAATCGCCGGAAGGGGGGAAAATGTAACAAAAAAACCTATGGCGAAACAAGGGAGGAAAAAACAGGAAAGAGTGACCAGTTACCAACATGGTCCAAAATGGCCAAAAACCTTTCAGGGAAGCGCACGGCCACGGAAAAAGCACAAATTTTGAAAGTGGGGGTTGGTGGGAAATCGGGGGAGGGAGGAAGGTTGACCCTTCTTTCAAAAACAAGAAAAGGGAGGAAAAGAAGAATAGATCCAGCCCAGCAAAAAAATCACAGTGGAAGGGTTTGTTCCCCCAAAAAAATGGAGTAGGAAAGACTGGGGGGGCCGAAGCGGAAAAAGGGGAAAAGGGTTTTCAATCAAAGGTCCCAAAACCGGAGGGTCATACCTGGTTTTTCCCCTACTCCGGAACCAAGAGAGAACCACCTGGGCGGGCGTGTTCAATTTGTCCAAAAAAACCCCTGGAACGCATCTTGCGTTTCAGAGGGGAAACAGGAAATCCCCACAAGGGAGAATGCTTTTTGGGAAAGGGAAGAAAAGTATTAACGTTGAACCAAAAGGCAGTTTTTTTCCGTCCCAGCTTAACAAAGGTGGGTTGTGTCGGAATTTTGGGGGAAAAAAAAACCCTTTGCCCTTTAGGGGCATTTGGGGGACCGGGAAAGAGAACCAACCACATGAAGAGGAAACCACCGGTACAAGGGAAAGCAAAAAGGAAAAGGGAAGAACAGCCCAATTTTTGAAAAAACCAACCGACGCGTCACAAACCCCCCACATAACAAGGGAGGGAACCAGGAAAGGAAACGTCAGCGAACACATGGTGCTGGAAAATGGGTGGGTAGTTTCAAGACGCCAAGGGAAATTTGGTAAAGAGGGGCAGGGGAAAAAAAAACCCGCGAAAGGGGGGGGGTGGGACGAAAATGGTGAAAAAAAAAAAAACCTTTGAAAAACCCCCCCGTGGGAAAGTGGGGGCGAACAGCAGGGTTTTCCAAAAATCGAGGTCCGATAATCTTGTTCGGGTAAAAAAAAAATTGTGACCCCCGGGCTCTTTGAGAAATGTGCAATACGAAGGTCCTGAAGGGGGTTTTTTCATGGTGGGGGATTGAAAAAGAAAAATCCACAAACGATTTCCAAGGGGAGAAAAAACCGTTTTGGTTGTCCACGGGTGGAAAAAAAAACGGAAAAACACCAAATAAATGCCGCAAAACAAGGGGGGTTTCCCCCAGGCTACCTGGAAAGTGGCCCCACAGGTGTTTTTTGGTGAAAGGGGAACCAGGGGCCACGCCACTGGGCCACCCCAATGTTTTCTCAAGCGTGTTAAAAGCCTAGGGTAGGAAAAGGGGGGGGGCCAGCCCCCCCCTCGTAGAGATGTAAATTAAAGAAACGCGGGGAAAAAAAAAAGTTAAAAACCCCCCATGAAATGGATGAATGGCCCAAAATGAACCCCTGGCTCACCGTCCTCCCCTGGGCCTTAAAAAAGAAGGACAAACCGGGATAACACCAAGGAAAAGGAAATGAGGAAGGGGAAAAGGAACACTCGTCCCCAAAAAAAACATGCCCCCGAATCCCACCCAAATCCTGGACATCCGTGGAGACGGGGCCCCCCCTTGTTGAAGTTAAATCCCCAATTTCAGTAAAAGAAACAATCCATTTTTGAACGGTGGATTGTTCCGTCGCCAACCCAAAGAAACAATTCCCCGAAGAAAAGGAAAAAAAGCTAGGTGCCTTTTTAGTGTGTGTGGAAAAGGAAACCCGTGCCCTTGCGCTGAAAAAAAAACAAAAGACAAAAAAGAAGGGGAGAGGAAAGTACGGTACTGGATCCCTGGCGTGGGGCCAACAGGGGGAGGGGCAAGGGTAAAAAAAAACCCCCAACCAGAAAATCAAAACGTCGGACCCCCGGAATTGAAAACGGGAACAAATAAAAAGTCCCGGTGGGGGGGGAGCGAGGACCGCTTGGGCCGGGCCGTAAATAAGTTTTGTTTTTGGGTTTTTTTGCGGAAACACAGAAAACAGAAGAGAGGTGGTGGAAGGGAAAACACGGACCCCCGAACGGCCCCCTGGCCCCAAAACCCCCGGGTGGACCCCCCCAACCCCCGGTGTCATAATAAGCCTGGGTGGGGGAAACAAGCAGCCAAAAAAAGAGTGGAAAAAAAAACCAAGAAACCCAACCGGGATACCGCAAGGTTCGGTCAAACCAAAAGAAGAAAATTTAGGTCCCACGGCCCCGACCTTTGGGCCCCCCCGCAATTTCCAAAAAAACTGGGGAAAAAAAAAAAAAAGAGCACCCATCCGCCCCCAGCCATGAAAAAAAAAAACTCGTGCCAAACACGGGCGGCAAAGGGGGAAATTCGGAAATGGACGAAACCCTGGGGTTGGGTGGGGGGAGGGAGGAGCCAGCGGGATGAAGAAATGGCCCAATCCCCCCCCCCTGGGAGTTCCAGAGCGTTTGTTTAAGAGGCCGCCCGGAGAGAGAGGCGTGAAACACGTGGTCACCCCCAAGTGGCCAAATTTCCAAGCCAAAATCCCGTGTTTTTGCCCCCTCCCCAGCAATAAAAAAAATTTTAAAAAAAACGGCCAACAAACAAGAAACTTGTGCAAAAAAAGCACTAAACCCTTCACCTCCTAAACCGAAGAGGGGACACAATGCCTTCCCTGCAGAAACTGTTTTGACAAGGAAAGGAGTCAGGGTTGGTGTTGGCCCCGGAGATGGGCCCCGTGGCCAACGGAACGTTGTGTCCCGGGGGGGGGAGCAGTACCCAAAGGGGTGTTTTAGGGGGAGGGGCAAGCCCCAACCCACCCCCGAAAAAAGGGCCCGGTCCCGCAACCCCCACCACCTGTTCTGGGATGAAACGGTCACCCCCCTAAACCGAAAAAAGGTTAACACAAAAGAGGGGAACGTGACCCAAACCCCTCCACTGGAAAAAAATTCCGCCCTAGGGAGAAAAAACCCATACCTCCCCCCACGAAAATCAAAAGAAATTAAACTGAGTTGGTAAAATTTCACACGGAAAATGTTGTTTGTGTGTTTGTAGCTGAGCTGATCCCGAGACCCTGGTTAAAAGCCCGGACTCCAGAGTTTTTTTTTTTGGGCGCCCCTGGCGGTCCATTGGTCCTTCAGGTTGAAAGAGGGAGTTAAAAAAGGAAATCAGCCGAGGATTTTTTTGTTTGGTTTCAACAAAAAAAACAAACATCCACCGTCCAAAAATGTGGGGGGCTTCTTGTGTTTTCAGCGTCGGTAACGGAACCACAATAGATCAACAAACAGGGAAAAGAAGGCCAAAACGAAAACGGCCAATTGTAACGGCAAGGGGAAATTTTCGCCCAACAAGATGGACATGGCGGGGGGGGAAAACAAAGCAGTAACGCCACCAGTCCCCGCACCCAAACAAAACCAACAACACTCAATCAAAAAAGGGGTGTGTTTTTTTTTTCTTCAACCCACCCCGCACGAAGTTCAACGGAGACAGGGTGAAACCAATAGGACGGGGGCCGCCCCGGACACCAAAACCCCCCTTCGATGCGGTGAAAAAACGGGTGGAAACAAACCACGCACAAAGTGGTTCCAAATGTTTTTTCTGGGGGCCAACCCCGAAAGCCGTTTAGTGAAAAACAAAAAAAGAAAGAACCCCGCCCCCCCAGGCCCGGGGTGGAAAAAAAAGCTTGGAAAGCCAAACCGTCGCAAAAGTCCAGGGAAAAGGACAAACCCTAACCAAAGTGGAAATGCCAACAGCTGTGCAGTCCCACCCAATTCCCAACAGGGACCAAAAAAGGGAAATTTGTCGTCCCACATTTGTTCCTACCCAGGAAACGCGTATTCCATAACATTCCCCACAAAAAACCCTTTGAACGGGCAATGTGGGGTTTTTGGGGGCAAAACCACCGGTGTGGCCCCCAAAAAACCTTTTTTTGGGGTTTTTCAACACAAAACCGCACAAACGGAAGGAGCAAAAAGTAGACGTTGGGGGAAACAGGTTCCACAAAAAACTGCATCACGGAACAAGGCAAAGGGGGAAAAAAGCCCCAAAAGGGGGGACTCACAGTCCCCCCACACGTGGGGCCCAAAAGAAAAAAAAACCAACCAACTTCAAAAGGGTCGGTGAAGTCCGCCGGAAGAAGCAGCGGCAAAACAAACGCCTGGAATTTTGTTGTTGGAAAAAGACCCAAACCCTGCCGCAAAAATGTCCCCCCCGGCCCAATCCGATGAAAGGAATTTTAAGACCATTCAGTGGAAATGAAAAGGAAAAAAAAAAGGAAGGCAACGCCCTTGGAAAACGCAAAAGAAGTGGAAAGCCCCAAACACAATGGTTAACGGGGGGTCACCCCAGAACGAAAAAACCAGGCGGGGAGGGGTCCAGCTCTCCTCAAACCCAAAAGACGTAAATGGAGAAGGGAAGAGGTTAAAAGCACCTGGTTTTGTAAAAAACAACCCGTGAAAAAACCGAAAAGTTTTTTTAAACATGTGCGGGGCCAAGGGGTTCCACTCGGATGCCTGTCAGAGGGCAGCAACCCCATGGTTGGGAAAATGACTTGGAAGTCCATCTGAGTCCCCAAAGTTCGATTAGACCGGCCTAGCGGTTTGTGCCCCAACCCCCAAAGGAGCCAAAAACTTTCCCAAGCGGAGATCACCAAAAACCAAAGCAGGGGGGACCCAGGACGGGAGTTCCCCCTCCCCCAGGCAGTTTTTTTTTTGGGGGGCAAAAACCCTTGCCCCCCCTGTTGGAACGTGGCCGAAGCCCCCGCAAAGCGTTTTTGGGCAAAACTGTTGAAAAAACAATGGTTTTATTTCGTTGTGAAAGAATGGACCGTTCCCAAATGTTCTAAAACTTAATTTGCGAAACCCGAACGGGTGTAAGAAAGGGAAAGAGTTTTTTTTTGGACTCAAAAAAAGGGGGACCCCCGAAGACACAATTCACGTTTGGAAAAATTTGGGGACCAACCCCTTGAAATCCGCGGGCATGGAAGGAAACCAAATAAAGAAGAGACAAAAACTGGCGAGGGAGCATACCACCCCAGAAAAAAAAACTGCAATTGTCGAACGGAGAACTTGGAAATTGAGAAGCAAACGCCCTTTTTTTTTGATTGAAGGAAGGGTACCCTGCCAGGGTTTTTCAACTCTAAAAACGGAAAGAACAAGGTTCTGCCAACAAAGTCAATCCCCCCAACCACTTCCCTAGGGGGGTGGTGGGGGGGTGGGCAACCACGCCGACCGACTATTTTAACCCAAAACAAAAAAAAAAGATCCCCGGTTTTCCCAGCTGTTTTTTTCCTAAGGTGGGGGGGGAATTAAAAAAACCAGGGGGCCCCCCCGGTTTTGTGTGCCGGACCGCTTTTGGGTAACCGGCGCTGTTTCCCTGAAAGCCGAAAACCGGGGCGAAACTCGCCCTTCTAAAAAAAACCACAGGCAAAACCCGTTGGCGCCCGTTCCACGGGTTTCCAGCCCCGTTGGTATAGAGGGGTTTTGAGGTGGAAAAAAGAAAGCTCCCAAAACGGAACGGTCTGAAATCACCCCAAAAACCAGCAAGGAAAGACAAGCGATTTGGTGTTGTGTCAAAAGCCATTATCCTGAAACCCAAAGCCAACAGAGGGGGGGAAAGAATTAAGTTTAAATAGGTTGAAAAACGCAAAGTAAAAAAGGTCCCCCGCCGGGAGTCGCCTGACTTTAAAGAGCAAAAAAAGGGGGAGGGGGAAAATGTTTCCCCTTCCGTAAAAGGGGAAATGCAAGCCCTCCCGCCCTGGGGGGAAAAAACGCCACTTCCCACACAACGAAGGGCGGGGGGTTTCCCCAAAACAGAAGAAAAGCCACTCGGTTGTAAACCATTGTGAACTCGACCCTGGTTGTCAGGCCACCCACCAAAAAGTCCGCGCGGAACCCCCCCAAAAGAAAGTGCCCCCCCACGGGGTGGGTGCAAAAAAAAAAAGGGGATCCCGCCGCCCAAATTGGACGGGTGCCAAGGACAAAACGCAAAAACGAGGCCCCCCACGTCCAAATCGCCCCCGCCAAAAAAAAGACACACCCCCAAAAACCGGCAAGATACAGGGTCAGACCATCCACGCAACCCACGGTTGGAAACCACCAAAAAAAAAAAAAACGCCGATAAAGAAATGCGGGGAGTGAAACGGCCCGCGTCAAAAAATTGGGGTAAAAAAAACCAGGGGAAAAAAAGAGGGGGGGGGGGTGTTGAAAAGGCAAAAAAAGCGCCTCTTTGTATAACGCACCCTCCGAAAACAATTTAAAAAAGAATCCCCAAAAAAACGAATTTTTACCCCTTCAACAGCCAGCGGCCCCCCTCCCGGGAAACAAAAAGGGGGCGAAATTGCCCGAATGAAACCCTTTTGGGAAACCGGAACAAAAAGAGCAAAAATCACCCAGTGCCGGCTATTGGGTTTCAAAAGGAGAGTTTCGGCGGCAACAGAACGGGAAGGGCGGGCCCAGAACTAGGAAGAAGGTTACCCAATCCACAAAAAAAAGAAAAGAAAAAAAAAAGACACGGAATCCAAGTGGGCCTTTCAAAAAACTCCGGCTGGGGTTGGCTTTGGCGGTACCAGAAAAGAAATGAAAAACGGAAACCCCCCGAAGGGGGAAAGAAAGTTGTCCCACCGGCCCGTTCCGGTAACGCAAAAGTGTCGGGTTGTTCACAAACCAGAAACAACGAGAAATTTCCCGCCGGAAAAAAAGACCTGTAAAAACACACAGCGGAGAGGAAAAAACCGGATTTGTTTAAGTCCAAAAAACAACGAATCCCCGGAAACCCTGTTTGGCAACTGACGGTGGGCCACTACCTGGGAGAAAGACGGGGAGCCACAGGCAAAAGGGGCCCCCCCCAAACGTTTTCGTGAATGCCGGAGCCAACCGGAGTGTGGTGCCCAAGAAAAATTAAAAGCAACCCAACCATCACGCTCTATAAATCAACAAAAGCCGCATGAACCCTTGCGGGCGGAAAAGTACGGAAACGGCTGGATCCCTGTTGGAAGTGGGGTGGAGGGGGAAAATCAAAAGCGCCCTGAACAAAGAACCAACAAGGAGAAAGAAGTTTGGGGAACGCCGTGGGAAGAGTTGGAAATTGGGGCCCAACGTGGTTTTTTGTTTGGTCCACGGCCTTTGAAAAGGAAAGGCTTTCCCCAAAAGTGTAAAAAAAAATCCGAAAATAAGCCCCGGGAAGAAAACATTGGGAAAGGGGGAGGTTGCAATTTTCCTCTCCTGGGGGTTTTGGAAGACCAGGTTCCCCGCCCAAAAATGGGAATAAATGTTACGACCGAAGAAGGAAAAAGCTCCGAAAAACCCTCAAGGGGAGTACTGGTTGCCGAAAAAGTCAAAGGTTTTTGGGAGTAAAAAAACACCTTTGCTGGCCCGAAAAAACAACGGTCCCAACCTCAAAAAAGGGGGGGAGCTATTCTCCGTGGGTTTTTGTTGTTTTGCGAAAACAAAAAAGTTTTTTTTGGGGGGCCCCACTGTCCCCTGGGCCCACCTGCAACCGTTTGTGTGGGCAAACGGAAAAAAGTTTTTTTATATGGAGCCACCTTCAGACAAACAAGACCTCCAAAAAAGAGAATCCATCCAGAGCGCCCACGGGCCCCAATAACCACCTCCCACCCTAAAAAATGGTGAGGAGACCGACGAGTTTAAAAAAGGGTTTTTTTTTAAGCCAACGTGGGAGAACCAAGAGAAAAAAGCACCATTTTTTGAAAAAGGGAAAAAAGAAAAATTAGTTCCGCACAAGATTTAAAAAGACAAACACGCTGGGGGGACCCCCCAAAAGGAAAAAAACGCAAAAAAGCTTCACGGTCTGTAAAATCAGACCTTACCGATTTTTCATGGTCAACAATACCCCCCCGGGGGGGGGGGTGTGGTTTTTTTTCCCCCAAAAACCGTAAAAAAATTTTGTGGTTTTTCCTTCGAAGGGGCATTTCCCTGAAGGGACCCAACCCAACCCCCCCCTGGTTAAAGGAGTGGGTGGGGGGTGAGGGGGGGTGGGGGTGGGTAAAAAGAGTGTGTCGGTGGGTGGGGGGGCGAGTCGCATCAGGCCCCAAAGCAAAAAAGAGGAACTAAACAAGGAACCTAAACAACCCACATTGGGATTAAAAAAAATCCCAAACGAAAAAACCCTTGACAATTCCACGTCCCGAGAATCCATGGGACACCTGAAACAAAGCATCCTCCAACACGCCGCCCTGAAAAAAACGGGGGGGGCGGAACGACAAACGCGATTGACGAAAAAAAAGGCCCAATCCCCCCTTCCCGCTTGGACCCGAAAAAATGGGACCGGGAACAAAAAACAGAATTTGCCCACCCCGCAAGGTTGACCACTGAAAAAAGTTGACCCCCACAGTAAAAGTTGGGGTCCCAACAGGGGGGGGAAAGGGTTTTTACGGGCCCAAGCCTTCGCCTGCAAAAGAAAGAGCCTGCAACACGTGAAGTTTATTTGGTAAGCTGGGAAAGGGAAGTCTTCAACACAAACCAAAAAAAAGGGAGATGAAAAAAAGAGTTTCAAAAAAAACTTCAAAAACGGTTGCAAAGCTTTTACCCCCCGGCCCCGCGCGAAGGGCCGTTGGCCGGCGTAAAAAAGACCGACCATGGGGAAAAACCCCATTTTGGACCAAGACTCCAGGGTCCACCTTGCAAATCCCAATCTTGTTTTAAGAAAGCCTCTCCCCCCCTTCCCGAGCACCGGAAGGGCCTTCCCTGGAACGGAAACCGTTGGGTTGTTTGTCGTTGCCTGTACAAAGTTGTTTGGGGGTCCACACTGGGGTTTGTTTGGTTTTAAAGGCCCCGTTAACCGGACAAAAAGGGCAATGAAGGTGAATTTTGACAGTGATGTCCGAGCCGTGAGATGTGGTTTTCAAGCAAGGTGTGGTGTTTTTTAAAGCACGGGAGTTCCCCGCCAACGGTACGGGTTTATCCACCCCCAAAGGGTGTTGGGGTCCCCCCCCCCCCCCAAAGTCCAATGGGGTCCTTTTTGACAACTTTCAAGGGCGTGTGTGGGGGACCCCAAGGGCCAAATAAAAAGACACACCAAGATGATCCCACGGGGGTCCCAAGGGTGAAAGCCAAAGCCTCGAAAAGGAAAAAGAAAAATGGGTGGGAAACCCCCAAAACAAAAAAAAAAAAAGATCACCCGGGAGTTGTCGAAACCGGGGATTTAACCAAAAGATCACAAGAAAGGAACCCAATATTGCCGGCCTGGTGGAGTGTGAAAATCGCCAAGGTTTGTAAAGGGGGCAGGAAATCAACGTTTTGTCCAAAGATGGTAAAGTCCCTGGACCCCTTTTTTCGGGGAACAGCTTTGCGTCGGGATGGGAGATAATCTGTTCGGGGGCGGACCGGTCGGGGGAAATTTAATGGCAAGCCGGGCGAATGTCGGATTGGTTCCCGAAAGTGGCATCCAATCAAACCGGTTCAACCCCCCAAAACGGATTTTGGTTTGTTTAAGTTTGGCCCAATAAATCAGAACAACCAATTGTCCCAAGAGCGCCCCCAAACACATGGTTTCCGGGCTGGGGGGCGGAGTTGCACACCCGGGGGGGGTTTTTTGGCGGCTACAGAAACCTGGGTTGGGACCTGTTTTTTTTCAAAAGCGGGTAGCACAAGGGTAAAAGAACCTGTTGGCCAGCAGCTTAGGGCCCCATCAAAAACGATTAAACCACATAACAACCCCTGGCACAACCGTCCCCCAACAGGGGGGGTTGAAAAAAAAATTGCCCCAATAACCCTTGCTAAGACGTAAACCCCCTCCCACCTTGGACCTTTTGAGGGGGAAACACCGAAAAACTTTTTCCAATGAAGTCCGGAAAACCAGGGGCAAATCGTCAAAACATGCAGCCGGGGTGTCCCAAAAGACTGTTTTTTTTTCAGAATGGGAGACGGGACGGGCACTGGGTAAATGTTTCATCACAAAAATGGGAAAAAAAAAAACAAAAGGATACATGTGTTGTTTAAAAAACGTACTTCATTTTTTAAAACCCCGCTAAAAGCACATTTAAAAGTGTCATCGGAGGGGAGACTTTATTGTTGAAAGAGAAAAACTCCAAACGGGCAGTCAAATCGAAAGCCCGTCAGACCCCCCCCCCGGCACAGTGCCCCAAGTGGGGGCCACCTACACAGTAAAACTCCCCATCCCCGGTTTGCGTGCCCCCCCGGATTGGACGAAAAAAGAATTCCCCCCGCCGGTTTTAAAAAAAAAACGAATCCGAGTTTTAAAAGCGGGAAGTCCACAGGCCCGGGGTAAAAATCGTTTTTTTTTTCCGACCACCGACCGAAACTTTGTTTTTTTCCAAACAGGAAAAACGAAAACGAACAGCTTTTTCCCCACGGGTTCCCCAAATCAAAACCAAACCCCCATGGAAGGTGGTACCAGGCCCAAAAAACAAGTTGGTGCCCCCCCCTCCGAATCAACGCCCACCCGGGAAAAAAAACCGCGGTTTTTTTTCGGTGATTGGAAAAAAGAGGCTCAAGGCCGCCTTCCCGTCAAAAATGGATGAAACTTGAAGAAGGAACCCAGAAAGAGCCAGCCCACAAGAAAAAAAAAAGAACAAGGGGAAATTCCCTGGAATCGTGGGTGGGTGCCAAACATAAAACGTCCAGGAAAGACAGGGGGACAAAAATCGGATTAATAGCAGGGGGTGGTGAGCGGGCCCCCGCAAAACCCGATTTGAAAGAGAAAAACTCGTTGTTGGTGGTGGCGGCCGAAACCTGTGCTTTTTTGAAAGGGGACGGAAAAGACAAAACCCCGGCCACACTGGATGAAAAAAAAAAACGGCCAAAAACCAAAATGCCCCTCCAAAAGTTTCCCCAAAGCCAAGCCCCTGTTGGGCGGACCCCTGTTAAACACCCGGCCCCCGAAAAATGGGTTGGCCCCACTACGCCACCCATCACATGACCGAAAAAAAACAACCCCGCCGGCACCACCCATCGCAAAAAACAGTGGGGGAAATTGGAAATCGGGCCCGGTTTGTGGGTTGGGGGATTAGGGTGCGGGCTATTTTAAATGGGTGGCCCGCTGTTGGTTTTGGGGGGTGCGCAAAAAGTCCCGCCCCAGCCTGGTGCCCCCCCAAAGGAAATGCCGCTCAAGCCAAAAGACCCGCAAAAGGAGGGGCCGAACCCCTCGGCCTTAAAAACCTGGGCCCTGAAGAACACACCAACCGGAGGAAGCCGGCCAAAATGGAACAAAAAACGGGAACGTGGGGTTCCCCTGGGAAACCCTGGCCACCGTGAAACCCAAAAGCCATGAAAACCCTGAATTTTGGCTTTGATGGTGCAAATCAAACCGGCGGGCAAACGCCGTCAATCCCAGTGTAAGGGGAAAAAATGTTCCCACCGGCCCCCGGTGTTTTTGAAGGCTACGAAGCCTTCCCCCCGCTTAAAAACAAAACTACCAAATCGAACCAAAAAAAGAAAGAATTTTTTAAACAATAACGAGCCCCTCGGTCGTGGATTATTCCCGGCAAACGGAATAACTCGAATGTAGATTTCCTGGCCGGGAAGGTGTGGTTTTCCATCCAGCCATTCCTTGTGTAAAGAAAAGGTGGTTGTCCCTAAAAAGGGCCGGCAAGGGCAACTGCTCCCCTTTCAAAAAAGAAAACCTGGACCGTACAAGGACCCCAGAAAGTCCCAAACGCCGGGGAGGGTTTTTGTTTCGACCACCCCCGTGGGCTGCAGGGGAAAATCGACGGGAAAACCAAGGCAAACCTTGTCCCCCGGCAAAAGAACACAACAACAACGAAAGAAAAACCCCCCCGTGGGGATTTTTTTTCGGGTTTGGAAAAAAAGACCTCCCCATCTGGAAAAAAAAGAAAAACGATCAACGTTCGGGGGGCTGAACACTTGCCGGGGGGGTGGGGTTCCCCCGCCTACCCCCCCCACCCCAAACCTCCGAAGAGCATGAAAAAACCCGGTTTTGGGTCCGGCACACAAAAAAAGGGGGGGGTCTCCAAAAAACTTTTCCGAAAGATGTGGAAATTTTGGGTCACCCGGCCCATAACCCCACGCCCGACAACGTGCCCCCTCACCCAAAAATCAACTAAAACACCCATCAAAATGAATGGAAGGAACCCCCGCCGGCAATGGAAAAACCGACCCCGGCCCCGTGATTGGTGGCCCTATGGTTCCCTCAACCCAGACTGGAGAATGTTGACCATAAACATTTTGGTTTCAGAAACCCCCACAAGGTTTTGGGGAATTTTTGGCAGGGGAAAAAACGGTGTTTTGACGGCTGCCAACAGCCGTGGGTCAGGGGTAAAGGGTACGGCTTCGCCAAAAAGAAATTGGACCCATGGGAGCCTAATCAACCAACGAAACAAAGCGGCCAAAAAAAAAAAAAAAAAAAGCCTCTGAAAAAAAGTTGTGGTTCCCCCCACAAGTTTCAGTTTGCCCGAAACAACCTTGTTGGTGGCGGGAAAAAATCCCGGCCTAACTCGAATCGGCGGAACCCCGCCTGGTAAAAGGGTTTGTTTTTTTTTGGTTTTAACTTTTCAAACCCAACTTTTACCTTGGGTCCCCCCCCGCCCCATCGAGAAAACTCCCAGATGTGACGCACGGGTTCCAACAGGTCAATACAGAAAAACCCAAAAAGGACCCCCCACCACTTACACCCCCTTCCACCCATGGAAGGAAGCGAGGGGAATTTGCCCCCCAAAAGGTTTTAAAAAAGTAGTTCCCCCCCCTCAAATCAAATCAGCCGGAAATTTTCAATAGAATCCCTCAAACCCCACAAAACAACGGGGCAAGAGTCGTAACAAAAAAAGAAGAGATGAACAAAACAAACTTGGATTTGCCGTGAAGACCTAGCAGTTGGAAAGACTGGGCACAAAAATTGCCCCCCATAATGCTTGGTTCCCCAGCTGGAGCAGGGTTGTTTTAAGGCGGTACGGGAGCAACAAATCCATATGGAAAAAAAGCCCCTTCGATGGGGGAAAACCAAAAAAACCGGAAAGGGAGAGGTGGAAGGGAAGCAAACTTTCCCCCAACAACACCGGGCCGCCGGCCCGAGTGGGACGAGAGGCGGAATCCGACAGAAATTTTTGGTGGAACTGCACCTGGGGACCCTGCAGGGCGCGCTTTGTTGGGAAAAAAATTGCCCTGGTGTTCGTTTGTTTGCAATATTGACTCCCCAAAACCCAAAAGGTGCTGGGTACTTTTTACCCTGTCGGGGGAAGGCCCCCGAAAGGGAAGGCGCTTGGTTGGGAACCGCAAAAACCAGCCCCCACCCAAAAAACCACCGCCCAACTTTTAAAGGCCCCCCCTAACAATGTTCCAGAAGCCCTTGGAAAGAACAAAAGAAAACCAAAAATGACACAACGGAATCGTTCTAAAAAGCAGCCAGACCACTGCCCTTGTTCGGAAAGGAACCAAAACGGAGAGGAGCTCCCACCGTTTTTCCCACCAACGAAAAAAAAGGGGGGAGTAATTCAAAACCTTCCTGAAAGGAACACCACGGCACCAGGTTTTCCCCAAAGGGGCCAAACCGGGAAAGCCCCACCGCCAAAATCGAGGGGGGGGTGGGTTTCCCAGAAAAAAACCACCGCCGACAGATGCGGGGGCCAAAGCCAAAAAAAGGATCGTTGTTTGTGCGTCGTTTTTTGGGGGGGAAAGGGGGATGACACGAACCCCCACGGGGTTCTTGTTGAGGTTTGGGGTTTTTGTTTTTTTGTTGTGCCCCCTGTTTTAACACCGGAAAAACCTTTTTTTCCGGCACCCCTTTCCAACCCCTTCCCCAAGCCCCTAAAACGAGGGGGTTGGGCCCGAAGACCGCGGGGTTTCAAACAATAACCGGGGTTGTGGAACCGCCCAAGAAGCTCCCTAAAAAAAACCCAAAAGCCCCGTTTTTGAAAAAAACGAAGTTTTTTGGCGGCAAGCCCAAAACAGTTGAAAAAACTGAACTCACAGCTGGCCTTTGAAACTCCCCCCGAGGGAACATCGTGACAAAAAGAAGTTGACCCCCCAGGATAACCTGACCCGCACCCCCCCGGCCAGGTGAAAGAACGTGTTTAAAATGCCTCCGAAAATCCGAAAGGTTTCCCCCCCGGCCGCTAACGCTCAAGCTACAGCGTGGGATTTTTTGCACAGGAACCCGCAGGTCACGGGCCAATTCTGGACCCCAAACCCCCAGCAAACGCCGGATGGCCACAGCAAAAAATTTCCAAGTCCGCAGTGGCCGGTTTCAACAGGGTCCCCCATGCACCCGCGGGAACCCCCTTGGAAACTACGAAGGCGTTTTTTTTTTTGTCAGGCACCCCACAACCCCGTGTACCCCCGGCCGCGGGGGCAGAACAAACCCCCCCCGTCCGTGGGGGGGACAATGGGGACCCAGCCAACAGGCCCCCCCCCGAGACTGGCCGACCACGCACGAGGAAAAGAACGCACCACAATTCCCGCCCCGCCCACCCCCCCACCCCCCCAACGGGCGTTTCGGGCCCACCCACGCAACCGCACCTGGGGGGGGAAAGTCCCCTTCCGGTGGACGTATTGCAAAAAAAAGACCCCCGCGGAAAAATTGAATGGCCGGGTAAACGGTAGACAAAAAAGTCAATATTTTGGATCCAATGCAGGCAACCAACAAACCGCCTTATCAGAAATCGTTTAAAAAACAAAAGCCCAAAAACCCGATTCCCCCTGGGAAAATAAAGCCGGCCCCCCCCGAAAAAAAAACCCCGCACAGTCGAAACATGCCACCCGAAAATTCACCCCTTCGAACAAAACACCAAGGCAAAAAATGACCCCAAGGCCAAAAGATCTTGGGTGAAAAAAAAAACGGGGCATCAAACCACCCTTGCTTTTTGTGCCGAGCGGCTCACCAAAAAAGGCAAGGAACGGGCGGCCGCCGAAAAAAAAAAAATGTTGGGCAAAGAACCTAAAGAGCACTCACCTTCCGAATGGGGGGGTCCCTCCAAACTCTTGCGCCTTGTTTGGACGGTAAAACGCCCCCAATTTCCGGGTGGACAAGTCCGGGGAGAGAGGGGATCCCTTTTTTTTTGTTTTCCCCCCGTAAAGAGATTCCCCTCGAAATTGGGGGGGGGGTTCCCCGACAAACTAGCTACTTCAGGCAGACGAACTAAGAGGGAACCACCCAAAACGGACATCGAACCGAAATGTAATTTATGAAAACAAAAGTCCGAAGCTTATCCGTGGGGCTACTGTGGCAAAAGAGGTCGTAAACAAACAACAGCCTCCCCGCCGCTTTTTTTTAAAGATGACCCCGCGACCCCAACAAGGTTGTGACACAACTGGAACAAATAAAGCACCTCCGGCTTTCTTGGGAGTCAAGGCAACCGGGGTGACCCATTGGAATGTCACCTGCAAAAGGGTTTGACCCTTTGAAAAAGGTGGAAGAAACAATAAGCGCCCCCGTACTCCAACGGAATGAAAGAAAATTGGTCGGAAACCCAGGTGGTGGACTGTTGAAAGGTTTTTCCGAAAAAACTAAAAAATACCCTAAACTCCGTGTACCATTCACGCTGTTTCCCCAGGGGAAAGACCTAAAAAAACAATTGTGGGAAAAGGACAAATTTGATTCCCCAATGGGTCATCCATCCCATGGGGTCGACGGGTCCCCGCGGTGGAAAATACCTCGCTGATCCCTGAAACCCGCTTCGACACAATCATGACCAACCCTGATTGAGAAAAAGGAAAGGTGCTGCCCACTGCGCCCCCGCCAACCACGTGGCCCAGTCCCAAAACGAAAAAAAAGTTGGGTTGGGTGGCGCGAAGCAACGGGGTGTTTTTTCGAAGGGTTTGCCGGGCAAATGGGAACTTTTGGGGAAAAAACCACCAACCGCCGACCCGTTTTTGGGGGGGTGGGCAATGGAGCCCTTAGAAATCCCCGAACTCTCGCCCCCTTGGTTGCCAAATCCCCAAAATCCCAACGCCACTGACCAACCAAGACAACCACAACTTTAAGGGGACGAAATTCTCGATCCAAGAGGTTCCGCAAAAAGAAAAGGTCCCCCCCAGACTACCATTCCCGACAACCCTAAATAAAAAAAAAAACCATGTTGAAAACTCCGATTCGGTTGGGGGCTCCCAAGCCAAAAGGGGGTCCCCCACCCCCCCCCCCCCAAAAACCACCGCTGTCGAATTTCGTAATGCACAATACTCAAACCTTCGTTTCAGAAGCCCGGAAACCCGGTGGGGTGGTTTTTCCCACCAAAGTCCCCGGTGGGGTTTAGTTTGACACTTTTTGGCACGAATAAACTCTCGGGGGGGCCCACCCCCATCCAAGGTTGGGGTGTGGGGGGGGTTTTTTTTTTTTTCCCCTTTCCTTCCCGACCGAAAAACAACATGCCAACAAGAACGCACAAAAATGAAAAAAAAAACCAAAAAGTTGGGACCCGGAGCCCATCCACAAGAACCCTGCCCCTTGAAAACAATCACTCCCCGAAATCGTCCCGGACAACCAAAAGGGAAAAAGAAAGAAGGCGTTGTACCAAAACGCACCGCTGCCGTGAAAACAAAAAACGTTTTCAGATGCCTTTCCCCCGCTAAGAGTGTACGAGGCCGGAAAAAAAAAAGAAAGGGAAAACACCAAACGAAGGGCCACCTTGAAAACACTAGAAAAGTGCCCCCCCAAAAAAAGGGTTCCCCCCCCCGCAAGCGTGGTCCGAGCGGAAAAAAACGGCCTTTCGCCCTCGGAAAAACACCCCAAAGTAAAAAGGAACGTTTTTTTTTAAGCTGGA
>Ga0179593_1368494_pt1 | contig 20472 bp, 42 predicted proteins | sample CZODoug2_1_08_16_FD_185931 | JGI IMG/M metagenome (GOLD analysis project Ga0179593, IMG submission 185931) | Vadose zone soil fungal communities from Angelo Coast Range Reserve, California, USA - CZODoug2_1_08_16fungal (PacBio error correction) | ecosystem: Environmental > Terrestrial > Soil >...
AGGCACCTGGAGGGAAAAAACTGTGGAGTGGGGGAAAAACGGAACAAGAAAGAAAAAACGCCGGAGACGTCGGTAAAAACAACCGGGAACAAAATCCAGTTAACGCCAGGGGCTGGGCAGCCTAAAAACGGGCGATTTGGGGAAAACCGGAAGGCAATAAAAAACGGGGGGACAAACTAAAAAAAAAAGAATGCTTGTTGGGAGGTGCTGAGGCTTGTTTGTATAAAGGAAAACTTGCATAAAAAAATGTGGGGAAAAAACCGATCACGGAAAAACAACCGGATATCCAAAGGGAGGGGGAAGGATGAGGCTGCATTAATGGATTGCAAAAAGTTGTTTTCTGCAAGGGGACAAGTGACAAACAAGAAAGACCCTTGGGGAACTGGACCTAGAGATTTCAAGGTGGTGTAAAAAATGGGTATGTAAACCATAAAAGGGACGAATGTTTTTTGCAGGGAAATCTAGAAGGTCAAACGTGGGGTTCCCGGTAACAAAAAAGCAAGGGGGGGGAACTTGGACCCCGGGCCGGACCTCAAAAGAAGGGTCGGGAAGCCAAACTGCCGGCTTGGAGAAACAGCCCATTTTTTCTGAAAAAAATTAGGCTTACTGGCGCCCTTTGACGGAGGTTAAAACCAAATTTAGGGGAAAAAGTGAAAACAAGGAAAATTGGCCCAAAATCAGGGTGATGTAGGCGGGGTGTAGGAAAAAAAAAACCACTAGACTAGAAAAGAGGGGGGTGCGAAACTGTGTTGGCGGCTCCCCACTCAAGGAATGGTTGCCGTGGGTAAAAAAAAAAACGAGGAAGTAAGTTTCGTGCTTCGAGTGCGGGGGGGACCTCGATTGTAAACATCGATGGGAAAAATTTCCTTTAAAAGAAAACCTGGGTTTGGAACACGCTGGGGGGGAACAACTTGGGAGAGGAAAAACGCTCCTAATTTTCCTCAAAGGAAAAAACGGTTTGGGGGGTGAAACCAACCAAAACTTGGGGGGGATATACCATAATGAAACTCGGGTCACCCTAAAAGGAAAAAAAGTAGCGGTTGAAAATTCAGGTTGGGTTGGGGAAGAATTGGGGGGGCAAAAAGAAAAGATCTCTCAAAAACACGGGTTGGGGGAAAATTGCAAGCAGGGTGGGGTGGGGGGTGGGAAAGGATGAGCTCCAAATGTGCCGTCTGCCGAGACCTTTGGGGAAAGTTGTGAAATTACCTTTGGGGGGGAACCGCACGCCTTCAGAAACAAGGAGAAAACAATTGGGGGGAGAAAAAAAAACACTGTTTAAAAGGGGGCCAGTTCGGGTGAAGAAAAAGAGACTAAAACACGCAGCTTAAAACGCCTCAGCACGTAACTAGTTGTTCCAAAAACTAACATGACAAAGTGATGTTGTAAAGAGGTTCAACGTCAATGACAAATGATGCGTGTAGGGTCGTTAAGAGAGATAACAGAACCTCTTCGGGAAAGAAAAGAAAGGGAAGATGGGGGAAGGTGAAAAAAGGAGTCCAGGACTGAAAAGCTTAACCATCGAGTCAGAGGGTCATTAAAGAGGTTGACAGAGGGGAGAATGAAAGTGGGAAAAACAAGACCTGGGAGGAACAGAAAGGAAAACTGTGTCCTACGGGGGAACAGGTGGGGCAGGAGAACAACCGCACAGTTTCTCCAAAGGCCCATTTCATGGAATGTTGGGTCACAAAAGGCGTGGCTAAAAGGAGAAACGGGGTAAGACAGGTTCCCCCTAACCATCAAGTTGCAAAAAACCAAAAAAACAGGTAAGGGGGAAGTAAACTCGGGCCCTCTGTTCCGCGGGGGTGGAGGACACTAATCTCGAAAAGGAGGGAAGTGAGGGAAGAACTGGTCCAGACCGCACGAGGGAATCTTTCTGGTAGGGCAAGGGGTCAAGGTGATTAAAGGGGAAAAACTGGCTCCATGAGAACAGTAAGAGAGGAAAATAAAGTCAAAAGAGACGGAGAGTGCCGTCTCCAACACGTGGCGTGGGTGGGGGGGGTGGCAGATAAGGGAGTAGGGACCAGAAAAAAGACACAAGAATCCGAAAGGCTATTGCGTGCGGGCAATAAAATCTGATAAGAAAAAAAAAAAAAAACGGAGAAAAGAGGGGGGAAAAAAATGGATTTTCGGGAACGCAAAAAACAAGCAGAATGTTAAAGATGTCTGCCTCATTGTTTTAGGGTGGGGGGGGGAGACTAGCCCCCGAAGCGGGGAGCCCGGGGGTCGAGAAAGAAAGGAAGATGATTTGGACTGTGCGAGATTAAGATTGGGGAGGGGGACAAACTGGACACTTTAGGGGAAAGAAATGAAAGTGCCCAGCAGGGAAGCACATGAAGGGGAAAAGTAAAAGGAGTGAGGGGACACATCAAAAAAACGCAACGCCAGAGAGGGCAAGGTTCCTCCAAAGTAAGTGGTGGGGTGTCAACGGGTTAAGAGAAAAGAAAGTATACTCCGGGCGGGAGTTTTAGCACCCGACTGGGGTCACTGGCCCACGAAAAAAGTAAAAAAAATTGGAGCCGGGAGAAGGGAATCCGAAATGAACTTCGTAAACGTCAATGATGGGAATCCCTTGGTTCAGGGACTGGTGGGGGGGGGACACACCACCGCTAAAAGAATTAGGAAAATACTGACACCGGGGAAAGGGGAGGGTGAGGAGGGGGGGGGGGGGGGGATGGGGGGGTTGGGAGGTAAGGGGGGAGGGGGGGGGGGGGGGGGGGGGGGGTGGGGGGGGGGGGGAGGTGGGGGAGAGGGGGGGAGAGGGGAGAGTTAAGGAGGGGGGGGGGGTGGGAGGGGGCAAGGGAGGGGGGGGGGATAGGGGTGGGGGGGGGATGGGCTGGGGGAGGGGGGGGGGGGGTGGCGAAAGGGCAGGGCGGGGGGGGGGGGTAGGGAAGGGGATGTGGTATATGGGGAGAGGGGAGGGGAGGGTGGTGGTAGATAAGAGGGAAGGAGGGGGAGGGTGGGTGGTGGGGGGGGGGGGGGGGGGGGGGTGTAGATGTGGGTGGTGGGGGGAGAGGGACAGGTTGGGGAGGCGGGGAAGGGGGGGAGGGGGGGGGGGAGGGGGGGGGGGGGAGGGAGGGGGGGGGGGGGGGGGGGTTGGGGGGGGAGGGGAGAGGGGGGGGGGGAAGGAGTAGGGGATGAGAGAGTAAGATGGAGGTTGGCTAAAGGGGGTGAAGCATGGGGTAGAATGTGTGACAGGACGAGGGGGGAGGGGTTGCTGTAAGGGTGGGGAGAGGGGATGGGAGGAAGTGAAGAGGAGGGGGGCGGAGAGAGCTCAGTGAAGTGGAATGGGAACTATGGAAGAGTAGTGTGGAAAAAGGAGAGGGGGAAAGACAAAACTAAGGAGACAGAGTTTAGGGGGTGGAGAAAATGGGATTGGAGGGGTTAGGAGATAGAGTGAAGGGGTGGCGAGAGAGTAGCGGGAAATGACAAGTGGCGGGAGAATTGGCGTCAGAGGGGTAGGAGGAGGTCGTGTGAAGGGATGGGGGGGGACCCTGAAACGGTAAAGGCATTACAGGGGTGCCAGGTAGACGAGGCAGGGGCCACAGTAGGGTAACTTGAAGAAAGGGGTGGGGGGCGGGAAGGGAACAGATGAAGAGGAGGAGAGTGGAATTGGGGTGGGGGGATGGGAGGACAAAGGGGCGGAAGAGTGGAGAATAGGAAGGGGGAGGTTAAGCGTAGGGGAGAGATAAAGCGAGGGAGGGCATTGCATAGAGGGGAGGGGGGAAAAGAGGCGGAGATAAGGTCAGATCGAGAGCAGGGAAGTGGTGAGATAGCTGGGCATATGGAGAGGATGACAACGAATGGCCGGAGGTGGTGGGGACAGGGCGGAGAAGGTGATGGTTGGGTCCAGGTGGATAAGAAGAGAGGGGGGGGGGGGAGTTGTGCAGGAGAGTGGTTAGTGGGCTTCGGGGAACGTGAGGTAGAGGGGGGGAGAATACGAAATAATGGAAAAGAGCCAATGAGGGCTGTGGGGGAAAAATTAGGAAAGAAGGTGGGTTTGGTTGGGGAGGGCGGAGAGCGCGTGAAGGAGTTGGGAGGAAGGGGGGGGGGGACGATAGAAAGGGAAGGAGGGAGGGGAGGGGGAGGAGCGACTCCGGGAGTGAGCAGGGGGAGGACATGGAGTGGAAGGGGGGTCGGGGAGTAAAGGGGGGTGGGTGGGCCGGGGAAATTACGGGGGTGAGGGTGGTAGAATTAGGGCGGGGGCGGGTAAGAAGAGGGAACGGAGAAGGGGAGATTAGGGGTAGGTGGAGTTAGGAGAGATCCGTTCGCTTCGGGGGTGAGTGGGTGAGGGGAGGGGGGGGGGATAAGAGGTGGGGGGAAAAGGTAAGGGGGTGTGGAATAGCGGAGAGAAAGACTAGGGCTCGGAGCTTGGGGGAGGGAGGGAGGGGGGGGACGAAAGTGGAGTTGAGAGAGAGCTGTAGGGAAAGGGGGGGAGGAATTAGGAGGAGCAAACGAGGGATGGGAAAAAGATTAGAAGTGATTATCGAAGGCAAACGAATGAGCAGGGTGGAGTAGGGCGTGAGGAGGGTGAAGAGGGGGGATGGGAGGTAATGACGGCGGGGGGTCTTTAGGGATGAGAGGTATGGGGGGCGAACTGGGAAAGTGAGAGAAGAGAACGTACGGGGTTGTGTAGTTGAGAGGGGGGTGGGGAGAGGGAGCTGAAAAGGGGGGGCGGAATGGGAGGGGTTAGGGGGGAACTGGAGAGAGTGGGGGAGGAGGTGTGGGAAGGAGGGGTAAAGGTGGGGTGGGGTGACATGGGGTGGAGGGGAGAGAGAATGACGGGAGGTGGGAGAAGTGGGGGGATAGGGGGGGGACCAATTCGTGTAGTAAAGTTAGGAAGGGGAGCGAAAGAGGGGGGGGTAGCAAGGGATGATAAAGATAAGGCTGGAGAGTAAGGCGAATGAGAACGATGGGGAGGGGGAGTGGGAGTTGAAGAAGGGGTATGGTTGGGGGGTGTGAAAGCAGGAGAGTCTGAGCGGGTCAAGGCGGGATGGGGGTGGGGGGCAGTCGGGGGGGTGGTTAGAGTGAGACAGGGGGAGGAGAGTTGGGGGGAGTGGAGAGGGAGGAGATAAGGGGGGGTGTGTGGTGAGAGGGGACGGGAGAAAGGAAAGAAGGTGGAGGGGAGAAAAAAGCAAAGGGTGAGAAGAGGGGAAGAGAGTCGATGGATGTAGGGGGCGGGTGGATATGGGGATAGGATGAGTGAGAGAGGGATGTAGAAAGGGGGAGTTACGGGTCGAATGATATGGTTGGGTGGGGGGGAGGTCCCTGCTTGGTGAGCGAGGGGGGGAAGCGGTTCTGTTCCGATAAAAAGCAAGGGTTGACTACAGCACGGGTGGGAAAGGGCAAAAAGGCGTGTAAAAATAAAGCAATCCAGGAAACGGGTGGATAGGAGGAAACAGAGTAAACAGTTGGGGGAACAAAAAGGTTACCTAGAGGTAAAGGGAAAACGACGCGAATTGGCAGTTCGATGTAAAATAGGGGACAATAAACAGGGGGGCAGAGGCCCCAAGGGAAGTGGGGTGGTGGGGGGGGGGGGGGGGGGGGGGGGGGGGGGGGGGGGGGGGGGGGGGGGGGGGGGGGGGGGGGGGTGGGGGGGGGGGGGGGGGGATGGGTAGGGAAAAAAGGGAGGGGAGGGGTCCTGTACAACACAACCTACAAAGTTCGATCAAAAGTTCAAAAAGGTTGAAAGCATCAAGGAAAACAAGGAAAAATCACCAAATGAAAAGGGGGGGAGAATTTAATAGTACTAAAAAACGAGAGGGGGGTAAAACCTATCTCCAAAAAAAAAAGGACGTGGGCAAAATAGCACGCCGTGACAGAAAAATGTGGGTAAACACTCAAAAAGGGGGTGAAGGGGGGGACACAACGAAAGAGGGGGAGGGGGTCCGATTGAGCAATTTTGAAAGGTCGAAATTTTTTAAAAGACAGACAATGGGAGCATTTCCAATGCAAAACCCGGCGCAGTACTACTTGAAACCACAGGGACAAGGGACGGGGACATGGTCGAAGAAGCATACAATGGAGGGGAGAAGCGGGGGTGAAACACGATGACAAACCCCTGGTAGGGGGGGGGAAATAACCTACAACGAAGGGGGGGGGTAAGCCGAAAAGAAGGTAAAAAAAAGTTGTGGGACGGAACAAAAAAAATGCTGGGTTGCCCCCTTCTGTGGGGGGAAAAACAAACTCCTCTTGGTGGAAACTGAAGGGGGGCGACCACTTTTGGTCAAAAAAAACTTAGGGTTTAGCGCAAAAAACGAATACACGGTGGACCATAGATAAACTCACAACCTTGCAAAAGTTGGGACTGTATAAATCGTAATGAACAAGTAAATAGGTGTTGGTCTGGCAAAAAGGTGTCAGGAAAAAAAAGGTTAAAACAGCATAAAGGACAAGGACAAAACTCCACTTGAAAAAAAAAAAGGAAAAGATAGGTAACCAGAATGAAACAGGGAACAAGGGTTTGAGGAAAAGCAAGGAAAAAACTACACCAACCTCAATTTTTGGTAGAGGGGGGAAAAAAGAATTGAACAGCTTCGTGCACGCCGATGCCTGACTGGGGGCAGACGGGAAAAGAGCGTGTCCGCGTGTGAGGAAAGAGGTGTCTCCGCACAGTGGTTTTGCTGGGGTGGGAGGGGACGGGGGACAACAAAAGGGGTTGTACAGGGAAAAAAAGCTGTGAGCTGACAAAACAAAGGGGAAAAGGGGGGGGAAAATTGAAATCTCCTCTCTTATTGACAGGGTGGTTTATGTAGGTTACAAACGGGAGCGGAACCCAAGACAAATTGCAAAAAAAAAAAATTCAAATCGACGGAAGACACACGTTTAAAAACGGCGAAACCCCGCCACGGGTTGAGGTGGCAAGTTGCACGACTTTGGTGGCAAAATGGGGGCGGCAGGGAAAGTCGTAGAGGGAAAGCGGACGAAGGAATACGGACAATCGAAAAGATAAGCTGAATTTCTGCAAACGGGGGTCCTCTAACCCAAAAAAAAAAGTCAGGAAACCTTTGGTCCAGAATATGCAGGGACCACCGGTCTGTAATCATTAAGGGGAAAAAAGGAACTGGCTTAGGGAAAATGGCAACAAACACAGTGACCACAAGGGGAAAAAAAAAAACCTAGACACTGGGTGGGCAAGTTGGCCTCTGCGTCAAAAAAGGAAAGTTGGAACAAGAAACGGTGGGGCAAGGTTTGAGGGGAAAGAGAAGGGGACAAAAAAACGTGGGTCTTCAAGGAAACAAAACACCCAGTGGGGAAAAACGTGAGCCCAGAGTCTACCCAGCCAGGAAAGGAGGACACAACCTCCTGGGACGTCCAAACAAAGGGTGGGGACGAATGTGAAGGGCCCTGTAGTACTTTCAAAAAAAAAAGGCCCAAAGGGTTGGAAAAAATTTTTCCAGGAAGGATTCACAGGTGGGAGTATTAATCTGGGACTGTAAACCACCTCTCAGAACATAGCCATGAGGGCAATGGGCTTGGGAAGGTACCCTCCCGGGAAGTGGTTCGGTTTGTTACCACTCCTCGGTTCGGTTATGCGATGACAGTTTTGGTCGATGGGGAAACGGACGGGAGGGGAAATAGTTGTCGCAAAACACTCAATTTCAAAGAAAAAAAGGGAAATGGTGAGAAGGACAGCGAACATTGGATTCTCAAAAAACAGGGGTGTGTGAAACCCTGAACAAAAGGTGATACAGAAAGCAGGGTGGACTTGAGTAAAGAAAAAAGATGAAAGGAATTTTCTGAAAAGGGGGATATTAAGGAACCCAAACGGATTCCCTCCCGCAGAGGAGAATGGGCATATCGGGGGGGGTTGGACGAATGAGAATCATGCACAACAAAATACCAAAATATTTGGGGAAAGGGGGGTTTGAAGAAACCTGGGTTGTGGGCAATTGCTGACCACCCTTGCCAAACGGGAGGAAAACACACTGGTTACTTGGGAACGGGCGGGTTGCGGAACAAGCCTCACAAAGAGAAAAAGAAAAATAGCGAGAAAAGTGGTTTCAGGTCCCAGGATGTCGAAGAAGGAACAAGTCCGAAAAAAGACTAAAGGTCATAAAGGGTTTTCCCCCAGGAAAAAAAATGGGGCTGTTGGAAACCTAAGAAGCCCCGGGCGGCATGCGGTTGGGGTATTGAGGGGCGTCGGTAGACACGTAAAAACAAAAAAAAAACTGCAGAAAAAAAATCAGAGGGTATGGGAAATGCCGCAACAACGGGGCTTGCGAAAAGGGGGGGACATGAACTAGGCAAAAAAAAAGGAAATCTTTAAACAGGAAGGGCGGACGAGGAGACGATAGAAGGGGGTGGGTCCACGGGAACAACCCAGACCGTCATCAAGGAAAAAAAAACCGTTTGGAGAAGTTAATGAATACCTCAAAGGACAAACCGGCCAATTTTAATGTAATGGGTTAGGGCACCAGGCGGGTTGGGGAAGAAAAATCCTCACGCATCATAAAAGAAAGGCGGCTTACGCAGGAAAAACTGAAAGGGGAGGAACCGCCTCCTGAGCTTTCGGGTTTAATTTACCCGAAAGGAAAGTAATATTTTGGGGCAGATGGGTAGATGGGAAGGCTGGGTCGGAAGTTTTTACATAACATTTACTAAAGGGGCGAGCTGGAAGCGGTCCACAAAAGTCACAAGAAATCAATTCCGAGGACGAAAAAAAAGAATAAAAACCGTCTGGGGGGCGAGCGATCAGGGGGATACACACAAAAACAGGGAGGGACAGAAAAAGCCGAGCACGAGGAAAATTTGGGGGCAAAGGAAAAAGAAAAACCAGTACTGACCAACAAAAACCGGGGATTTCGAGAGGGGTGGGCACGCAAAGCAAGTTGGGGGGGTATGGGGGGGGCGACTGGGGGGATGGTTCGGACAGGAGAAACCTTGCCTACAAACGGAACAAAGATGACAAACGAGAAAAGATGGACTGGTAAAGAGGACGGTGCTGCATGGAAACAAGAATTGTCTTAAAGTCCAAAAAAAAGGGAAAAAGGCACAATCGCGGGCACCAGGGGGCAAACCGATTACCGACGAGACAACAAGCCAAAAGACCAAAAAGAAGGCGGACCAAAAGGGTGGGGTTTGGTGAAAGGGGCGGGGGGGGAGAAAAACGGGTTAGCGCAAACCAAAAAACAAGGGGAAATAATGGGAACCACCCTCAGGGCCCTAAAAAAAATTACAGGAAAGGTACGAATTGTGAAATGTGAAGAGTAAGAACAATCATGATGGGTATAAACAGTCGGGTGGGTTTTGCACAAAAAGGAAAAAAAATGTAGGAAAAACTTCACAACTGAATTCACCGACATATAGAGGGGGAAAATTTTCACTGGGTCAAAGACGCACCGGGGAACGGGAACAGTAACAAATGGATTTTGGGGCAAAAAGGAGAAGGCAGGGATCTCGACAAGAACGACATGGTCACAGAGGGGCAAAACAGATTTCCAACAAAGTTTGGTCAAAAAGGGTGGTTGGGAAACACTTGAAGACGCGAGGGGGGGTGAAAAATCAGGTCTGGAACAAGAAGGGAAAAGAGAAAACGGAAGTTGGGTTTCTGATGAAGGGGGCGGGGCCCGGTAAGAAAAAAAATCCCTGAAGTTAAAAAGGGGTCCCAAAGAGAACAAAAATTGACCAGAAGGGGACAAAGAGTGAAACAGTCAAAAAAAGTAAAGATTGGGGGTGGAGAGAAATGAAAGTTTCAGAATTTACGAACCAACACTCTTTTAACCGTAGAGAAAGCAATTCAGGGGGGCCCAAAAAGACAAAATGAGGAGGGTGTACCATCCAAAGACGGGGTTTTGAACACGGAAATGCCAGCGGCTCCGGCATCAGAAAAAGGACAGGATGTGTTTGAGGGACGTGCATCGAAGGCAAATCTACAGCAAAAACGTCATAAAAAAGAAAAGGGATAAAAAGGGGTTTGTCATACCCACTAACAGGGAAAAAACAGGGGGCGAAGGGGAGCGAAGCGCCAAAAGAAATTAGAGGGGGTGGAAGGTAAAAAAAAAGGTGAACATCACAAATGGATTGGTGGCTTTGAAAAGGGAACAATGGCCATGAACGAAAAATGATGGCGCGTAGCAAAACTGCGGGGCGTTGGGCACGCGAATCAAATTTTGAAGAGAAGCGGCGGCGTGGAAACCCAACAGAGGGGGGGGGTTAATACCGGGAAGAAATTGACCTCTAGAATTTCAAAAACTTAAAAAAACACCAAAACTTTGGCCAGGGGTGGTATGGGGTAAATACTTTGGAATTAAGGACTGACAAAGGGGTCGAGTTTGTGTCGGAAAATTGCAGAAGGGTGGGGAAAAAAATAAATAGACACATCCAGAAAGGGACAAAATCTCTTTGCCAAAAAAGTCGGACAAGGGGTTTCAGTGTAATTGTGGGGGGGCGGAAAAGAAAAGACATCCCCAAGCTGATAGGGTTAGATTTGACAGTACAAGGCCTCTTGGAAGGCACGGCAACATTCTGCAAGCAAAGCGAGAAAAGAAAATCGGGCCGTTGTGTGGGGAGTTCTCAAGTGGGTAAAGTTCAGCCCGGATGGGCAAGAAAGAAACGGCGAAGAAAACAGATAGACTGTCGGAAAAACCAAAAAAACAAACCCGGGAGGGGGGAGGGGGATAAAAGCGAACGAAAATTTCACAAAAAACCCGGGGGGTATGGGGGGGGGTGAGGAACACAACGGGTAAGGGCCATCCGGCAAAAAAAATGAAATGTCAAAACCGCAGAAAGGCTTTTAACAGAAAAAAGACGAACCACTCGAGTTCCAATTTGTGGGTGGAAAGGCACCTAATCATTCACGAATCGGAAGGAGTAAAAACAAGGTAAGAATCGAGGGTGGGAGGGGTTCTTACTGTTGAAAAAAAAGGGGGGGACAAAAAAATGGCATGGAACACAGGTTGTTTCCAGATGCGGAAAACCGAAAAGGAGGGATCAATTAGGGTGTGCGGAAGGAGAAAAAAAAGGGGGTCAAAAAAGCTCTGGAGCAAGTGGGACCAACAGACAATGTTTGGCAACTGGGGGGGGGGAAATACCGTCAAGGGGGGACCAAACGGAAAAGTGGGTGCATTTAATAAAAAAAGGGGGTCAAAACAGGGGGGTAATCAAAAGTTATCAGGGAAAAACATAAACAGGTTTTTGAAGGGGCAACGCGGGAAAACTGTCGAAAAGAAACGAAAAGGGGGGGGAAAAACCCAAAAGCCTTGGGGGAGGGAACGCAAAAATGGGAGATACGGGGGGGGGGAAAAACGGAGTGCCTTCTGAGGAGGGAAGAGTGCACGTAACAGGGTGCAAAAAAATACAGGGGGGAAAAAGGTTTTTTTACCAAGGAAACCTCAGAGGCGAAAAACAAGTCGGTCGGGGGTCTGGGTTGACGCAGTTGGGGGCTGCTCACCTCCTCCAAAGGCAGGGGGGTCTTCAAAGGGGTCCAAAAAAGAGAATTTACATGGAATTGTGTTCGAGGGGACGTTCCAGGTACAGTTGGGAAAGGGGAACGAAAAAAGTCGATGAAAAAGGCGGGACAACGTCAAACTGAGGGGGTTGGCATCGAAATGAGAGACAGACTCCGGACTTTCGGGGGGGTTGGGGAAAAAAAAAAATCCCCTTTGGGGAAGAGAAAAATCAAGTCAAGAAACGTGTTTGGTCAAAGGAAAAAAAAAAATTTAATTATATCACACGAACGCTGCACCTACAAGCAGAAAGAAGGGTTCAAAAAAAATTCGAAGTGTGTGGTAAAGAAAGATTCAACTCTGAACCCAAAAATGGGATTTGCACGGTTGATGCCAGCATTGGGGCAAAAGGTGTTCAAAAATCCCATTACCTGCTAAACGGTGGTTAACGGGGACGCGTGTGCGAAAAACGACCATGCCCGGGGGAAACAACTCCACCCAATTAGTCGAAGCACGGGTCTTGGGTCCACCCTGCAGGGAATAAAGCCACAGCCAAAAGGTCCGACTACCCCGGGGTATCTGGTCCAACACTGAAAAAAATGTTGGGAAATCCGGGTGTGTCACTAGAAAAAAAAAAACCGGCCCTGCATGGACTGGGAAGTATGTTACGTCGAGATAAAACGTGGAACCTGCTCGAAAGGAGTTCTCTGGGAAGGGGCATCCAAACTGTGCGGGTGGCGGAAGGGGGAAGCTGCCCACGAAAACGAGTACAGCCAGGGGTCCGGGTGGGACATGGGGGTACGATAGAAATGTGGTGTTCCAAAAAAACGGGAAGTACGATACCTGGGGGGAAAAAGCATAAGGGCAGGGCTAAAGGCTCCCCGGAGGAACAAGTGGAAGGGATGTTTAAAAGGGGAAACACAGGTCGGGTGGCTAACAGCCATCCACGCAAAAATACGGGTGCAAAAAAAAACTTAAAGGGAACCGCCGCAAAAAAAATTAGGACGCCCTTCGCGCAGGGGGGGGGATGACTCGCAAGTAGGGGTAAATTGGGGTCCGCAAAGGGGAACCTAGGGGGGATAAAGTGTTGGGCTTGGGCAGTGTCTTTACGCGAAAAGGGCTGGGATCCCAATGAAGGAACAAGAATAGAAAAAAGGCAAATCCTCCTGCTACAAAAGGTAGCGTAGCGGCAGAAAAACGGGGGGGGGCCGGGGGGGGGTGAGTCGTCAAGGGGGGAATAGGCGGAAAAACAAGAAAACGGGACTACACATCAACGGGGGACAGGGGCTAGTAAGGGGGGCTGCAAAAAATCTTCGGGGTACAAAACAACACGTGAGGGGAAAAAATTGGGGGGATGTCCGGCAAAAAACAAATAAATTCCTCGAGTGGGACTGAAAAAAAAAAGCTGGGAGTATTGTTAGGAACGTACAAGGGACAAAAAAGGTTTGATGACGGCAATTGATCAAAAGAGATTATGAGGGTGACGATCAGGTCTTCCAAAAAAAGAGCTGTCAGTTTAAAATGCAGAAGACAAAAAAAACGCGGAAAAGGCTGGTCAAAGGAAAGCGAGAGGTCCATCCAACAGACAAAAAACAAAGAAACGAAGGGGGTGGGTGGACTGGCACGGAAAACGATGGTACTACCGGGCAGAGATGGAAACCAAACGCCTTTCAAAGGGGAAAACAAGGACAGGAAAAGGGGGGTGGGATACCGTTGAAAGGGGAAAAAAACAATGGAACTGCTAAAACAAAAGTGGGGGGAAAAAAAGTAAAACTGTTACTAATCTGGGGTTGGGACACACCGTCATGCGGAAAAGCGGTCAGATTCACAGGGGGAGATTGAGTGAGTGGAAGCTGAAAAAAAAACTGGGTCCGCGAAACGACCGTGGGGACTGACAAGAAAGTAATGCCGACCAACCAAAGACGTGGTCATAGAAAACGCCATAAGCCTCCAAGGAAAAAGGGTTCCAAAGAGGAGGCAACAAGACAACAAAAGGGACAGTGTTTTGGAACAAAAGGCCAGGAAAAAAACCCACGGGGGAACGCGAATGGATCTCTAAAAGGGACAGAATGACAACAGGGGTCAACAAAACCTGTTTTTGCGGGGAAAAAAATGGGAAGGGGGGGTTCTGAGAACAACACGCCAAAGTTAACAAGGGGAGAAGAAGGGCAAATGGGAGCTAAAAAAAAAAAAGTGCCTGCAAACAACATGAAAGGGGAGGTTTGGAGAAATTTTCGCAAGTACAGAAACAAAAACGTTGGGGAACCCTAGATCGCTTACTTGCAATAAAAGGACACGCGACGTGGGGGAGATCAAACGGGACGGGGGGGACAAAAAACGAAAGCTAGGGTCCCCCGATTGAGGAGGGGAAAATGACAACTCTTTTTGAAGGGGACAATTCGGAAGTGCACATGGGAAAACAGGACCTGTAAAGGAATAAAGGGCAGTGAAAAAAACACAGTAAGGGAGGGGCAGTAGCAAAAAAAAGAAGTGGGGGGAACTTGGGAAGTAGGGGGGGGGGGCAAAGAACACTAATTGGAAATCACAACTGGGGTTTGGAATCCTTGTACATGGCAAAAATTGGAAGAACTGCAGGGAAAGTGTGCTGCGTAAAAGGACACTGTGTCCAAAGGAGGGTTTTGGGGGGGTGGTAAAAAAAAAAATCCCCACTCTTTGAGAGACGCGGGGCACGTTGCAACACAACTGAGGGGGATTCAAAAGGGAAAGACAAAGGGGGGTTGACACTAACAATTGGAAAACACTTTACACTTTTAAATTAAAAGTGAAGGACCCCGAATTGACAATTGAAACTTTTCTAAGGGTGGTGGTGGGAAACCTGGACCAGGGAAAAATTTGAAAAGCCATGCAAACAATCGCCAGTTGGGATCCCGAAGTCTTGGAACAAATTAACGAACCGGTTCTGGAATTAGGAGAAACTCAACGCGGCTGTTTTGAAAAGATGGGAAACCGAAGGTCCTCAAATTAAGGGAACCGCCGCCGAGGAGAAAAAAAAAAAAAAGCCATTCAAAGCGGGAAGGGACGCACTGGTTTAGTGAAAGGAAACCCGCCGTTTTGGAAGTTGCCTTCAAAAAAGGGCCAGCTTAAAAAAGTTGGGAAAAAAAAAAGGGTGAAAATCAGTAAAAACAAACAAACAAACAAAACGGCAGGATGGAGGGAAAAAAAAGAAATTCACCTGTTTTATAAAGGGCTTCACAAAAGAGAAGCTTCAATCAGGGGGGCAAGAAAAAAAGTTAAAAAAGGAAAAGGCGAAACAGATGGGGGAGAAAACGGCGACGAAGCTAAGGGAAAAAAAAAGCTTTGGTGTTGGGCAATGTAGGGAAAAGAATGAGGCGCCAAGAAGAGAACGGGCAAGGGAGAAAAAAAGATCGATTTGGGTCTGATTGTCATGGGTCTTCGAAAGCAAGAAAAACGTCAACCGGGGGGGTCAAAATGAAAGACACAAAGGTCAAATGAAAGGAGTGTGAGGAAAGGGGCGATGAAAAAAGTGGAGAAAAAGGGTGCAGAAAAAAGACACTTGTTCACTTTGTTCAATTGTCGCTCACATGGCAAGATCAAGAAAAAAGTGAAAGTTGGCAAAGGGAATCTGATCGGGTCAAAACAGGGGGTATTCCGGGAAGCAAAACCCAAAAGGGTGAAAGGGGTCGGAAGAAAACGCATTCTGGGGAAAAGCGAAGGAAGGCGGGAACACTCCCTGGGACGAAAAAACGCCATGAGGGGTGCTAACGGGGTACAAAGGGTGGGAAAAAGACAATTGACATGGAGGGGAACGGGGTTGCCGACCGTACGGGAGGGGTCTTCCAACCCAAAAATAACTATTTTTACAAAGGTTAGATTCAATACATGGGGTAAGGGGGTGGAATCTTGGGTGAAGGGACCCCAAAAAACCACTTCACTTACGGAACCATATTAACGAAGGGGGGGGAGGCTTCTCTTCGCCACAAAACTAAACCTCCTTGAACCGTAAGGGGGGGAGGTTGTGTGAAAAAAACGATAGGGTGAGGTTTTAGACTGGGACCCAGTCAGAGAAAAAATGGTCAGAGGGGAAAACGCTTGGGGAAAAAAAAGAAAACTGGTACAGGCAAACCTGGTAATAGAGAAGAGGATTGACAAACCCGGGTGGGGGGCCAAAGTACCTTGTTGATCCAAGAAAGTGAAGCGTGGGGGTAGGGGAAAACCCCGAACGCGGGAAACAAGCGCAAAGAAGGGGGGCCCAATCGCAGGGAGGGGGGGTTTAGGGGTCTATCAATCTAACCAAAAATAGGTCCTTGGGGGGGGGTGATGTTCAGAAGGTGTTTGGGGGGGGGAAAAGGCATTTCCGGCTCCATGTATGGAACAACATTTGGTTAACTTACCGGGGCGGTGGGGGGGAAAAAAGAAACGCCAGACTCATAAAAAAAGAGTCAGACAGGGTACGTGGTGGGGAAAAAAAAAGGTCGAAGAAGCAAAAACCATCAGAGGAAACCTCCACGGTATAGTTGTGCCACAACAAGGAAAAGTACCAATTTGGGGGGAAATCGGGGCAAAAAAACTGAAGGGAAAGACACGGGGAGTCTTTAAAAAAGGGGACGCGAGAAGTAAAATACCCTCGCTGGAAAGGAGATGATGGAATGGGGGGTCAAGGGGGTGGCAAATTAAAAAAGCGACAGTGGAAAAGACCATAAAACATATTAAAAGAAGTTCAGGAAATAGTTTGGGGACTAATGTTAGAAAAAAGGGTGTTCCAACCCAGGAACTGGGGGGTACAGATGGAAAGACGTGGGGGAGGGGGGGAAGTCCAGTGGATGTCAAACTCTAAACCTTCTCCCCAACAGGTCTACATGGGAAGGGGGGGAATGGGGGTAGTGACCCAGGCAGAGGTGGCTACACAAAAAAAAGAGAAAACCTGCCAGGAGAATAAATCCGGTGGGCGTAACACTAAACAAAACGGAAAGCCTTTGTGTAGGGGGAGAAAAAAAGGTGGGGGGGGAGTCCTGGACGTATTTAATTTTTCCAGGGAACCAATTGTGGGGGGGAAAAAAAACTATGGGGGAATCTTGCAAGTTTTACTTGGATACGAAAAAAAGGAGCACCAACAGAAGAACTAAAATGAAAAACAGTCAACCAAGAGCATCATCTCCTCTGCCAAAGTATCCTTAACAAGTCACAAACCGTGGGGGAGTTGGGGTCTATCAAGGGGGGTACACAAAACCCAGAAACAGACAGACAAAAAGATATGGGGGATTTGGGTTTTCAATAAAAGTAACGGCTCAAGGACAAAAAAGGAGGATGAAACGCAGTGGTGGGGGGGTTATTGGAAGGCAAAATCATAGCATTGTACAAGGTGTGGGTCCCATCCCTTGTTTTATGGGCGCATATCCATCAGATACAACGGGGGGGACAAGGGGGGGGAGGGAAGGAACTACTGAGGCAAAAAAAAAAAAAAAAAAAAAAAAAAAAGATGAGATGTCCCACCGTTCAGTAAAATGCGGGTAAAGGGGGGAAAGAAAGAAATTGCAAATACAAAAGGAACATGGAACTGAAAAGTTACCGCCGGGGGACACGACCAAGAGGGAAAAATGGTGTTGGAAAGGGGAAGGGTAAGAAGAAAGGGGGGATTGGATCCTCAGGACGGAAGAGTTTTAACCGCCGGGGGGCACGAAAATGACAGGTGACGACGGGGGGGGGGAAAAAAAAAGGGGAAAAAGGCATGGAGCGGGCTAACAACATTGGTCAGTCTGTACAGACCAAAGGGTTTTGGGAAAACCAGATATCGTTACAAGGGTAAGGGGGGCTAGAATTTGTACGCGAAGGAAGCTTTTATGGAAGGCGACGCAAAGTGTGGGACCCTAAACTTATTTACCGAAACAGGTGAAAAAAACGACGACACAATAAACGGAAAAAGGCAAATCAAGGGGGGGAGGTCACAAAACACAAAATAGGAAGGGGGGGGCCCACAGGTGGCAGTGTGAAAAATTGATGTTCGGACCGGGGCAGGTGGAGGGCTCGAAGGAAAAAGGGGACCCAAGAACAGGACTCGAACCTTCACTTTTTTTCATGAGGGTCTCAACCTCCAAAAGGTAAAAAAAAGGTGTCTCGAGAAAGACCAAAGGGGATGAAGGGAGAGAAAATGCTGGCAAGAAGTGAAATTGTGGTTGGGGGGGGGAAAGAAAAATGGGGACTCAAGGGAAACGAAACGCGATGAACAAAGGGGGTAGTCAAGAAAGGAAAAGGGCACGGGGAAAAAAAGGGGTGTAAATCAACGGGACGTGTGGCCAACAAAAAGCAGGTTCCGCCACTCAATGGGACAGCGAGAAAAAGGGGGGAAGGGAACAAAAAAGGGGTCATCGAGTTCCAATCGAAAGAAAAAAGCACAAATAGGAACAACAAACCATGTCCCGGTAGGGGAGAAAAAGAACCGCTAAATGGAGGGCTATAAAAAAAAGAGTGGGGGTCCGGAAAGAAAGACACCTGTATGGTTGGAGGAAAAGAAAAAAAATGTGGAAAAAGTTCTTTCAATAAGGGAAATGAAGTCGGTGTCTCATCGGGCAGAAGAAGGGGGGGGTGCGGAAAAACTTACAGACAAAAAAGCCGTTGTAAGAGCGGGGAACCAAACGTTTGGACTGGAGGGTGACACACAGAACACACAAGGGGAACCCGCTGGAGAAAAGGACCACAACGGGGGTGTACAAAAACTTGCCCGTCAGTTAAGTTGAGTCAAAAACAAGCACGGGGGTTGGGGCCGCACACTGCAGGTGGGGACAGTAATCAGACCTTCCCATAAGGTGGGGGAGACAGAGGGCAGGGTCAGCAGGGAAAGGGAACAAGGTGGCTTAAGTTTCGAGAAAGCGAATCCACAAAGAGGACTTTGGGGGGGAGGAATGTTGGGAAATCCAATGGACGCTGGGCACGAGGAAAAACTGCCATGGAAAGCCGGAATAGCACCAGGGGAAAGTAAGGCACCAGGGGGGTAAATAGTTAAAACTGAAAAACCGCGTGGGGGAAAGGGGCATACCTGAAGTCCCCGGGGAATAAACAGGGTCAGATACTCACCTCACAAGAAAAAAACAAGGGGGGAAGGGGGCGGAGAAAAGAGTGAATTTCACCCATTGTTTTGAGTATTAGAAACAACCTTGGAAGGCAAGAGAGAAATCAAAAACAAACTAGGGGGGAGGAAAAAAATGCGGACGAAAAACGAATTTTTGTTCTTAATGCAGAAACTGTGAAAAAAAAAAACAAGGGCAGGCCTAAAGCGTCGATGCCGAAGCCGGACGTGACAAAGGATAAAGATCGAGTTGGGAGTTTGGCCTTTGCATTGCGAAACCATAACAGGGAAAAATTGTGGGACAACGAATGCGGCCCCGGAAGGACGTTAGGAATAGGGGCGTGCACCGTAATGTACGTTCTCTGCAAAGGGGGAAGAAAAACCTAGAACGGTGGTTCAAAACGGTGTACAAAAAAATCAGGGAATTCAAAAGTTTACCAAAACGTTGGGGCAAGTGGGGGGGGAGAGGGGGGGGAAAAAAAACCTGGGTAGGCCCGGTAGCCACAAGGTTTGCAACGTCCTCTCTACGAAAAAAAAAAAACTATAAGTGAGAAAAGCGTTGACCCTCCAAACCAAAAGTGGGAAGGCACCCCTCAAAATGTTTCCTACGTACGGGGGAGCACTTGGAACGATCTTTTCACAGCAGTTTAAAGAGTTGCCAAACTGAACAGGATTCAAAGTGTGGGGGGGGGGGAAAGAGTGGGGGGGAGGACAAAACAATCCCTGGGCCATTAAATGTCTTGTGGGGGGAACCTGTGCGGAGCAACCTCCCAACCAGTCATGGGGGTTCGGGGGGAAACGATAGGTCTTTCCCTCGGTGATGGTCGGGGGGGGGGGGAGTAAAAAAGGTAGGGGGAAAGGTCCGGAATGAACTGCCTGGGCACTCACAAACGTTTCAGGGTCCAATAAGTAAAATCAGGGGAAATCGCTGTATCGTGTTGGGAAAAAATAGAAAGTTGAAGAGGGGAGACCTAAAGTGAAGGAAAGGGGGCGGGATAATTACAGGAGGGGGGAAGTGAACGAAAGTTCGGTGGTACCAATCCAGTTGAACGAAAAATGAGGAAGGGGGATTCCAAAGACTCTTTAGATTGGAAGCGGCCAACCGACCGCTAAAAGCCCATCAAAAAAGGGGCGAATAGGGGGGGGACCATCGAGTTGGTTACGTGAGTCCAAAAAAGAAGGTAAATTGACAAAATAATTCAGGGTGTGATGCAAGCAGTGTCGGGGGGAGCTCGACGTCCATTCTAGAACTTTGGGTAACGGGGTCCTCCGGAGGGGGCAACAATGAAAAGAAACGCAAAAACAGGGGTTACAAAATAAAAAAAAGGATGGGGCGGGGCAAAAAATGTCTGTACCCTTCTGGGGAAATAGAGACGACGAAAACATAGCGGAGACCTCCGAGAGTCACCCTGACCAAATGGGAAAAATATGACTGTTGGGAAAAAAACTCAACATGAAAGCCCTGCCGGCATCGTAGTCTTGAGAAAACCACAGGAGACGGCAAGAGTCAAAAAAAAAGGTGGGTCAGTAAAAACGTTGCAGGCAGACATGAGCTTCCCGAGAGAGCTTTAGAAAGAGATGAATAGAAAGGTACACAAAACAGAAAAAGGGGTAGTAAACGAAGGGCCGGGTGGGGAAGCAGCGTCCCACACATCGCACTACACTTATCGCCACCGAAAATTTAGGGGGGGGAGGTTGGGTCGTGAAAAAAGGGACGGGTGGAGGAACTCCGGGTAAGAAAGGGTCTATGAAACGAAAGAGGGACAAACACTTAGAGGTGGGACGGAACTCTGGAGCGGGCGGGGGGAAGTCACACGTGTTGCCCCTGTGGACGGGAAGGGAAGCTATTGGGTCCTTTAGGCCGTGCTTGGGAAATTGGTGGTAATTGGGGGTACGAAAAGGAGGCTCCATGGGAGAAAAAGAGCGGAACAGTTCAAGCAAATCAGCAGTGGAAATATCACCCCGTGTGTTGTGGAAAGTTCGATCCAATGGGTAAACGAAAAAACAAAAGAGGAAAGAAAAATCCGACATGGCGGGCAGGAACAA
>Ga0179593_1419149_pt1 | contig 20470 bp, 27 predicted proteins | sample CZODoug2_1_08_16_FD_185931 | JGI IMG/M metagenome (GOLD analysis project Ga0179593, IMG submission 185931) | Vadose zone soil fungal communities from Angelo Coast Range Reserve, California, USA - CZODoug2_1_08_16fungal (PacBio error correction) | ecosystem: Environmental > Terrestrial > Soil >...
GAGAGGAACCGACGCTGGGCGGCCAAGGAGAGAGGGGATGGGGGAAAGGCGTCATGCGGAGCTTCGGGTCGGACAGGGTAAACATCATGATTCCGGGAGTCCGACCAACAGGCTTGACATACCCGGAGGGGTAACTGCGATCAAAAAGGGTCGAGGGAATTCGGAAAAAAGGAGGGGGGGCGGAACGGACGGATAGGTTTCACGCAAGCGTGAACGCACGGGACACCGCTCGCAACGGTTGAGGGCTAGCAGCGCTTCAGCAGTCTGAAAAAAGCAGAACGGGCGAAGCGCCTCAGACGGGTGGGTAACGGAGAAGCACTAGGGGGATTATGTTTCAACTACGGCAGGAGTAAACTCCAGAAGGAACGGGAGGGGGATGAATGTAAATCAACAATCCAGTCAAAAACTTAGCAAAATCATCACTAAAACCGTCCACAATCGGAAAAAGGAGTGAGATGGAGGAAAATAATAAAAAGAGAAAAAAAGAAGGCAAAAATGCTCCGTTCTCACAAGTGCAATTATTCGATTTCCAACTATGGGGGGGCATAGGCTCAATCGCAAAATCGACAGAGATGGGAATGGGAACTGAAAACGCCCCTATAATGATCGAGGAGCGGAAATCAGGTTGCGACTGAAAAAGCGGTCTAGAGTTCCGGGTTGCAATACTGGTCCACGTCATAAAGGGAAGGGGGACATCCCGAATTTGCCTGCACGATGTTTAGCGTTGAAGACGTAGAAGTCATACCGGGTGGAGCAAGGGGGGACTGTGTGTGCAAAAAAGCCCCGCGTATAACAACTCGGAATGGGACGACGAGAATATGGAGGCACGGGCCCAAACGGCTTTACCCGGGGTCCGCTCAACAGCGGCGTATAAAAAATGACCCGCTTATCAAACATCCCACGGAGAGGAAGGACTTTCGACAGGAAATCGGGCGGGTGAGACAGGCAAAGTACGTAAAACACCAATGCTAAAGGGAGGAAAAAGAGAAAGTGGGGATTTAATGCTTGAATGATTTAAAAAGAAAAAAAACAGATATTGGGGGCACCGGCTTAGCAATTCTAACTCTGCGCAGACAGTATTGGGGGTTTGGGGGGTTTTGTAGCGGGCGCGGCGGGAGGTTGAGAGATCGGGAGAAAGATTTCGGGTGTCTTCAAACTACCGAGAGCACAATAGGGGGAGAAACGATCACGGGAGGATAGAATGCGCCAAAAACACATTGGGGGATGATACCAGGAGTGTGAAAAACAGACACGTAAAATCTCGAGCGGGCTCTGAGGAAGGAGCCGATCCGCGCAGAGGAGCAGTCTTGAGGGCAAGATCGTCTACATAAATGTCGGGACTCAAGTCAGGGAGGAAACGGGCAAAGAAAAATCGTCGCAAGTTCGAGGAAAAACCAAGGGCAAGAATCTTTATCGATTCACGGGCAGGGAGGCAAGGCGCCAAAATCAGGGGAAACGGCGAAGTGGCCCAAAAAAATTGCGGGGAAAAAAAAGAAAGGACCTTTCGGGGGGTATTCCTAGAAAGAGGGGAATACAAAAAAGTCGTATTCGTACTCGCGGTCACGGAATGCAAAAAATACAGTACATACAAATAACTAAGGGAGGAATACCCAGAAGGTCGAGCGAAAAAATCCGACAAATCGACAAATAAAAATCACGAGTTCGTACAAACCAATCGGTCGTCTCAATCTTAGAGGGGGTAGTGCGAGCAGGGGTAACAAGAGGGGGGTGAAAGTAGGAGTTATGTCGTCTTCTTCTGCCCTAAAAAGCCGAAGAAAGGGCTTGTGGAGGATGGGGGGACTTGAAACTACAAAGGATAAATCCTATTGGGAGAGTATGCCTAGAAATTATCGTGTAAAGGAAAAAGTCGGGGGGTTGAGCGAGGTAAAGGGGAAAAAATTGTTCAGTTCAAAACTGTTGGAAGCTTCTAGGCGTCGCAAGAACCGCTATACTCAGAGGGATTCAAAGGAAAGGGACAAGAGGGAGGTTGAAAAAAAGAAGATGACGCTTAGCAGTTTCCTAAAAGAACCTCTCCAAATATGTCGGGGGCTTGGGGGAACTGAAAAGGGAAAAACTGATGGATAATGCCTGACAAACTTCGAGGAAAAGAGGGAAGAACCCATGAAAAAAGGAGGGAAAGTGAAGGCAGTTGAGGAAAAGCCGGAATCCATGAGGCAAAATAGTTTACTTTTCTAAAAAAAGGGGGAAAAAAACAAACCCTACGCGCAGAAGGTGGGTTTGCAACGGTAGCTTGGGGGTCGACGGGGGCGCTATGCTGATCAAAGGGGGTGGGTGGGATTGAAAAGAAATCACTCACAGTCCTCAGGGGTCTCGAGCATAGACAGGGTATTAAAAAGAGGGGAGTAGACGAAGAAACGAAGGGCAGTGTTCCAATATTCGGGGAAAATTCCTGGACCAAAAAGTATGACAATCGAGGCACGGATAAGGATCTTGGTAAAGTAGCTGGAGAAAGGGAGGCGGGGAAAAGATCGAGAGACAAAACAACACTGGGAAACATATAGGAGCGCACTCTGCCGTTCAAACAAAGAAGAGGGAATCCCGGACCGAACCTCTAATTTTCAGAAGAGGAAAGGAGAAATGTCAAAATCAAAAGGAAGACAATGAAACTGAGTAGTGGAATCACAAAATATATGTTAATACAGTGATGATCGCATCTGAGGGCTGGGGGGTCGGAGGAACAGTGGGGAGCTGACTGGGACCAAATTCTAAAAACTTAAACATTTGGGCCTTGGAACGGAGAAAACTCTGGGGGTGAAAACCGGGGAGTTATTTCAGATTGCAGACGTGCAGGTCAAAGGGGAAAAGGGAAAAATCCTGTTGAAAGGGTTGGGGGTTCCAAGACTCCGACGGGGGGAAAAGAATGAAGAGGAACGGGTCGAGTTTTTAAAAGTACCAACTGGTGGGGGGAGGCTTCGTTTGCAGAACTGGGTCGACTCAAGCAAAGAGAAAAAAAATAGATGTACCGTTAATTTAGTCAAAGGGAGAGGGGGTGTACTGAAACAGGACACCAGAACGAAAACAAAATGGGTGGAAAACGACGAAACCCAGACGGGGGCAAAATCCAGCTGGTAGAACCGAAAAAAACGATGATTGACGTACGTGGAGGTAGCGAAAGCCCATGAAAAGACCGAGACGGGGGTGACGGAAACGAACCCGCCACTACGCACGAGAAACCCACCCTCTTGGGATTGAGAATCACCCGGGCACGGCGAACGCCCGGATTGGGGGAGAAAAGTCGTTGAGCTTGGGAACGATGGGCTGGTCGCCGCGAAGAACCCAGGGCGTGGGAAGAAAAAGAAAATAGGGAACGGGAGGGACCTAAAGGGTTGGAACTACGGAATACCGACTTGCGGGGAAACCGAGAAGAGCACAAAGACCTCCAAACTGAACTCGTATGGGGGTGGTACAATTGGGCACGGACGAGCGACATGGATAATTCGAACAGCATCACGTGACGAAATCACGACCAGCGAAGAAAAAACGACGGCTAGGTTCTTGCAAAATAAGGCGCGTTGGAATCGGCAAAATTAGCCAAGGGATCAGGGATCAAAAGGCTCGGAGCTGGCAATGGGGGGGAGAACCGTCCAGCGCCACCATACGAGATCGGGCGAGATGGGCTACACGTTAGTATCAAAAAAATTTGGTGTGTCGCGGAAATCGAGAAAGCATCTCGCGTCAAAGGGAACGACAAGACCCGAATCTAGGAAACAAGAAGAACAAGTCATCTCCGCGCGCAAGGACAAATCAAACAAAAAGAAAAAAGCGACAAACGGCAAGGTTCGGAAAAGGAGCACAGAATCAAAAAAATATGGTCGACGATCTAATTGGGTTAGGACTTTGAAGGAACCGACATAGCGGGGGGAACAGGTCACGAACCGCGAGAGGGGGGACGGGGTGTACGAGGGGGAACGAAGGGGGCCGTCGGAAGAAGCGTGTTGCCCTGCACGGACTATGAGGGAAAAGGCTCGGAACTGGCTCAACTGTCTACGCTCTTTCAACTGGAGTCTCATGTACTTCCCTCGACTCGAAAGGAAAAGTGGTGCCTAAAACTCTAGGGACTCGGGTAGTGTGGGGAAAAAGCGAGACCGAGTTGCAGCACGCAAAAATTCAAACTCCTAGAACTTTTCGAAAGAAAGAAACAAGCTAGAGGGCGAATCGAACCGGCTCGGTGAGGTTGCCCACAAGTGTTGACATGCGGGGGATTGCAGGGACGAGAACCGGTGGGAGGGGGAGGCGGGTTCCTTGGAAGAAAAAAGTTTCCGCACCTCAATTGGCGCTTGTGCCAGGTGAAGAGGATTGATATGGTTCAGGGGGAGGTTTGAACGGGGGGTCCCCGCATTAAAGGGCTGCCTCAGTTGGGAACTCCGTAAAAAATCCAGAAAAAACGAACCAAAGCAGTTCCGACGATGGAAAAAACTTAGAGCGCTCGCGATTTTAACTTGACAGAAAGAGGAACGTACAAACAGCAAGAGCGCTTGATCGATTGGAAGGAGAAAAGGTCTTCAAAAGAAGAAGTTACCGAAACGGATACCCGCGGTGGGGATCTCGGGAAAAGGGTCACAGCGCGGAGTGGAGGGAAGTGTATTGCATTGCGGGTATCAGAGGAGAATTGTAAGACGAAGGCACTGCCCGACCTACTAGGCAGGATCCGCCTCTCTCAACTACCAAAATGAACTAGGGAGGTTCATTCAGCTATAGAAAACAACAGGGAGTATGACACGAAGGGATAACGAAAAGAACTCCTAGGTCTAGAGTTCGCTTGTATGACACGGGATCTGGGGTTTCTAGGGTGCTGTCCCTGAAAGAAAATTGATGTGGGACCAGGGGAAGGACATGCTCAGGCTCTCTCAAAAAGCAGGATGGGCCCTCTATCATGCGCAGGGGGAAGAGATAAAGTCGGGTTCGTAGGAAGTCTTGGCTCATCAGGGTCAACACGGGTGCTCTCCCTTAGTCAACAGCGTCTGCAACAAAGCTAGAGAGAGGGAGTCCTCGACGTTGAGTATCAAGTCAAAAAGATTTTGGGAGGGAGGGGAGGGGAGGGGGGAGCAACCAAAAAAACAAACCCAAAACGTGCAACTGACTCTCAAACCAAGAAATTATTTACCCAAGATCAAAAAAATACCTAAGTTATCAAAGAGAATCAAGGGACCCCCATGAAAGGGTAGGTGTTTTTAAATCCTAACTTCTGAAAAGAAATAATCGCCCGGCAAGGAGGAAAAAGTTCAATTCTAGAAAAAATCGAGGGAAAAGCGCACATCGAGGGGATCAGGTCTCCTCTGTGACAGGTTGTTGCAGGCTAATAAGAGGGGGTAAGAGAGGGGGCGAAGCCAGGTCTCGGGGAGGACCAAAAATTCACGTAAAAAAAGAAGGTTAAAAATAGCCAAAAGAGTCCTGATGGCCATGGGGGCGGCATGGGGACTCTCAGAACATGCTAAAGGGGGTTGAAAAAAACAACGCTAGCACTAAAAGACCCCAACTCGAAGCATAGGGGGCAGGAGGGGAACACTTTTGGAAGGAGCCGGAAAATGCTCACCAGCCCACATCTTAAAAAAATTCAAACTATGCGGGGGTACGTGCGCGGAAAAGAACTTGTCGGGAGTCCAACCCAGCTAATTCTTAAAAGAGTTCGACTTGAGTGAACAGATGTTCCGAAAAAAAAAGTTGGAACGGACGCCAAGAAGAAAGAGGGAGGCCGGTGGATTTTTGGGGGTGGGGGGTACGGGCGACATAGGGAGAAAGGGCGCGCGGGCTAAGAAGGGCTGGGAGTCCGAAAAAATAAAGAGAGCACCATAGAGGGGCGGGAAGAAGTTGGAACTTGAGAGCATAAAAAACACGGTGAAGGAAAGTTTAAGCAGTACGCTGAAAAAAAAAGAGAGGGCTGTAAAGGGGCTGGAAGAAGTCCAGAAGAGGGCTTCAGCAAATAGCATTCTTTATGTCCCGTAGTAGGGTAGAGCAAGCCTTGACTGGTCGTGGTAAGAAGAGGTCCCCTGCACAAAAAAATTGGAAAAAAGTCGGGCGAAGAAAAAGGAGATTTAGATGAAATGCCAAGCAACGCTTCGCCCAAAGATCCATTTCTCCTTCAAAACTGAAAATGGGTGAAGGGACAAAAAACCTGACCGCAAAATCGGGGCCCGAAAGCAATGAGGGGAAAAAAGTGTAGGGTATCGTAGCTACAGAGGAAAACCCTAACCAAAAGAAGGGGTGAATACGTGCATACCCGAACGGAGGACGCAAACACCGAAAACAAACAAGCTAAAACGGAGAGGTAGAAAACAACCAATCACGGGATGGGGGACGCCAGTGCTCAATTTTTACGTAAGAGGGGTTAGCGGGGCGGTCGGGAGTAGCGCAAAGCCCGACACCTCGGGGAAGATGGTTTTAGGGCCACACACCGACCTCCGTTGAGACGGTCAGAAGTACGATTTGAAGGCACGGGGGGGACGTCCGGGGGGGGAAGGTGGAGGGAGGGGGGAGGGGGTGAAGGATTTCTCATTCACAATAGAAAAACAGACTAGTCGATAGGGAATGTCATAGTCCGGGGGTGAAATGCCAAAGGAGGAAGGAGAAGAAAAAGAAAGCTAATAAAAAAAGAAATGTCTGGGCGGGGGAGAGAAAAATAAAAATTGTCCTGGAAAGACCTCATACCAACGGGATCTGACGAAGGGATCGTTACAGGGTGATGAATGAAAAGGAAAATAAGGGGAAGAAAAGAGACGGCGAAGGGGGTGGCCAAGTCAGTCGGTGGAAGGGTACAGCTTGTTAATTTTACCTAAACACAATGAAGGGACACGTGTCAGCGGAAGCATCAAGAACCCCAAGAAGGACATGCGGTGGTTGAAAAGGAAGGGGGGGGGGGCTGATGATCACAAAGCAAGTCGTCTTGTAAAGATGGGTCTCCGTGGGGAAGGCATGGAGGCGCGGGAGGGAAACGGAAAGAGGGGGAGTTCCGGCTCCTGCAGATTTGTTCAGAGCAAGTTCGTCTGCGGCAGAAGGAGGCTCTTAGAAACTGAAAAAACAAAACGGAGGAGGGGAGAAGAGAAGCCTCACAAGGATTAGAAGAGAGGGGGGGGGAACCAACAGAGCACAGAAAGGACAGACTCAATATTTTCACAGACAAGAAGGACTTAAGATTCAAACGGCGAACGGGATAGCTAAAGAACTCGCTGGTACTTCCAGCAACAAAGTTGAAGCTTGGCTGATTCGTGGGGGATTCTATGCTTTGTTTTTGGGGCCAGAAAAAGAAAAAGGGGATTGTCCAAAAATTCGACCCAAGGGTAAAGGGACAAATGCTTAAAAACTCTTCGTGTTCACCAATAGGGGAGTTATGAAGAAAGGGGAATAGTTGTCAGGACAGGATATTCATGACCGCCCAGGGGTACCCACGGAATCCTTTGTGAGGTGCGGCAGAGACCCCCGTTGTTACAGGCGGCACACTCAAGAAAGGGGCGTGTTATCCCCAAAGCAGAAAGGGAAGGAGCGGTTAGGTGCAGAGGAACCAATGCTCTCACCGGGGGCAACGGGGCGGGTTCAACAAAGAAGATGTACTTTAGGGAAGGACCATGATAAACGGGAATAGGGGGAAAGGAACGTTTCTATACAAGGCTTCACAACGGAACGCAGAACCATTTTCCCGGCTAACGCACCACAGAGACAACGCGACGGGTTCACATCAGACGAAAGATATTCCATGGGCTCACCCGAGATGCTTGGGTTCGTAAAAGTTTATTGAATGGGGACGTAGCAACCAACATCAGCAAGTCCAGGAGGGGGTTAAAAGAGTGTCGAATAAAGAATCCCCGCCCCGAAGAACCCGAGAAAAATACAATAGGTAAAAGTGGCTCGTCAACTCCCTGAGCACGAGAAGAGAAAGAAGGTTGGGGTTTAAAACTAAGAAGGGTGAGAGTGTACGAGGGGGCGGTGAGCCTCGAACTTACCAGTCTTTTAGGAATAGACGGGATGGGTGTTCGGTCTTGGGGCTCGTCAAAAAGGGGGGGGAAGACCGAATACCTACATGATTGGGGTACTCCTGATCCTTGCCTAATTCCTCCGATGGGGACCGGTCTGGGCAGTTGGTTGAAGAACAAATTTGGACAGCGCCCGGCGGACCTTGATCTGTAGACGCGGCATATGGCCGGTGACAGACCGCAAGATGCCCGGGGCGTACAGCAGACGTGTACCGTTATGAAGTGTCTGGCCATCGTGGGGAAGCGCGGGGCACGAGGTACCATAGAATTCAAGGTGGGAAGACGATCTTCCTAAAACGTCTAGGCCGGCTGCAGGAGTTGAGGGATAAGGGCCGACGTATCCAAGCTGCTAAGGGTCTCGGAAGTGTCACTTCGAAAAAGGTAATGGGTGATCCTCCCTCAATGGGTTGGCATGCAGATCAAAAAAGAAGGGGGGCGGCTCGGGTTGGTCTCTAGGGACGTACAGAAAAAGAAAAAATGATCGCCCAGCGCAAGACACAAGAGATCCGCCGGGGAAAATCACAAATCAAACAAAGACGGCTGAGCCACACGGAGGAGCACCGTTTCACGCCGGGGAAAACTTCACGTGTGTACGGGACATGGGACAAAGAAGAAAAATATGGAGAGGGGGCAGAGAGACGAAAGGGGGGTTTTAATGATTTGAAGGTGGGGCTCACACGCAGAAAGGGGAGGGAGCAAAACGGAAAGAAGAGGGGGTGGAGGACGGTGGAGCGGGGGAGGATGGGGTAGCATTGTCGGATAAAAAGTAAATCACGGGTTTGACCGTTACTCACAGATAGCTTCCAGACGCCTGTAGAATATAGCTGGCGATGGTTTCAAAATAAATTTTATCCCCAGGAGATCGTCGTAATAAAACGTAACAACAAAGAGCGAGATTTAAAAGGTCGTATTCCAGCTTAAGGGGACGACTGGGGGGGTCCTTAAATAGTGGTAAAGGAAAAAGGCAGACGACACCGTCGGTCAGGCGTCAAAAAGGATTTCACATGACGACCTCGATTTTGAGAGCAAAAAAGAAAGATCGGGCATCTCTCCTCTATTAGAGTCAGTATTCAAAAATATCTTGTTTGGAAAGTCGAAAGAGGGGGGGAAAAAGGTTGTGGAAGTAAGGAAGTTGGGAAGGTATGATCTCTTGTTGATCAGTTAATTTTCGTAACCAGTTAAAGGAAAAAAAAATTTACTGGTAAGGAAAACCATTACAGGGAGGCTTGTGGGAAGTTGAGTGTAATGATATATGAGCCGCGGGTTAAGTTGTCTATCGGGGAGGGGAGTGTGTTTATGTCACAGATACGGGTTACGGAAGGAAAGGAGGGGAAAAAAAAGGACCGCAAGCCGGGTGAAGCCAATAACCTAACGCGAAAAAGCATCCTCCTTCTGAAAAAATAAGGTGAAGAAACAGGCGAGGCGATCAAACAAGGGGAGGAATTTTGGAAGGGAATAAGGACCGATGGCGACGGCAACCCCGCAACCTGCGAAAAGCAGGGGCAAAATTGGGAGACGAGGGACGTGGAATCAAGTCGGCGCAACAATGCCGGAAGAAGGGGGAAACCCAAACGGTCGGCGAAGAGGCCCAGAATCAGTTGAGCGAGGAAAAAAAGAAGCCGGGTCGATCAGCGCGCACCTGCATATGTTGAGAAGGGTCAAAATCTGAGGTGACAAGGTGAGGGAAAAACTGTCACGAAGGGAGAAAGGCTACAATCCCAAAATCAGAAGATCGGTGAAGAAAGAGTACGGAGATGTGGGGGGCGTTCATATACAAAAAAGATCAACAAACACAAGGGGGGCTTCCCCTGATGAGTAATTAAAAGAAAAGCTCCTACGAGTCCGGAAAGAAGCGCGGGGAATGTTGACCACTTTCTTAGTTCTTGAATTCTGCGCTGGAAAAGGGGGGACCCTAAATTCTTTGACGCGCAAACTACCAGCAGTAAAGACTCGGAGGGAGAAACTCTTATGTCCAACGCGATCAACTTGGCGCGGTTAAGAGACAGGAGGGGGGAGGATTACGGGACGTTTTGCGAGGGGGGCTCAAGGCAATGAAGGAAGCGAAGGAGAGGGGGGGGCGTTTGACGTCGCGCAATAAAAGTGGAAAAAAAATCTACTCTCAAAGTGGCAGCGAGGAACAGGTCAAATCGGAGATTTGGTGGAGGGAGTTGAGGGGATTGCACGACTCAGGGCGGAGGAAACTCCCGCGCTACGCAAGGGGGTGAAAGGGAAAAAAATCCCGATACTCTCCTCCTCCGGCGGAGACAGAAATCATGAATCAACGGGAACCCAAGCAAAGAGGCTAAGGGTGGAGAAAAGAATAAAAGAGAAAAAATATTAGAAGGGCCCGTACGTCGTCCCACAGGAAAGGCATAGAGATTGAAAAAACAGCTACTTTGGGCAGAACGCACCGCATCACCTCGCTGCGCGTGAGCCAGGAGGGGGACACTGGGGGAGTGAAGCCCTAGCATAATAGGTCGAAGGGAAAGAAGGGTGCGATCTTACAACAGCAGTCAGTAGTAAGGCAGGGGGGTACAAGAGATAGGGCAAAAAAAGAAGACAGGCAGCTGAGTCAGACCGAATGAAACGGCAATCAGGGTTGTACGTCTGAGTCCGAATCCTATCTCCCCTGTTACGCAAAGGAACGAGTTTGCGGAACATATAACGCGAGAAAGGAAAACTCATTAATGGAAGCAAAATCAATATGGGTGCGTCCGTACACAACGTAAAACCCTCCCTCCGTGCATCATGGAGATACCGACGCCAAACTCTTCCATAAAAAAATGATAACGTCTCACACCTCAGGTCGTTGACGTGACGCAACAAACTCCATTGTCGTGGATACAGTAAAAAGTAACTAAAAAAATTCGCTATCTTGAATCAAATATTGGTTGGAGGGCGGATGAGTTCCCGTGATTGGCCCTAAACCAGGAAGTGTTCCCAGTAGAAAAAACGAAAGGATAACGCAGGTAGCAGCCTTAAATGGTTTACGTTGGTCCAGAGAAGAGGAGGGATTTCGCTTGCGCGCGGAGGGAACTCAAGTGAAGGGGGGAGTATGTCACGGAAAGAGAGCCACCATAAAGCGAAAAGAGATCCGTGGTTCACGGGGGAAAGAGAAGCACTACACAAAGGGGGGGTAAGATACAAGGAATTGGAAAAAACCGGCAGTATTGAACCGGGGTGCGATAAGCCTGGATGGAAGGCAGTCAAAAGGGAAATAAGCCGGAGCAGAGGAGAGACTTGCAGAACAGTCGGCGAAATGGTAATGTTCCTGGGGGGGGCTCCGAGGTAAAAGGGAGACCGAATGCAAAGAAAGCGTTCCCGGTATGCGAGAAGCAAAAGGTCAAATTGATATTCACATCGAGGGGCCGATGAGCCCCTATTCCAATGTCGGGCGGGGAGAACTTGCAAAAATTGTGACAAAACAACAGACTTACGCGGGCACGAGGAGGATATGAGCTATCAGAGGGAGCAGCAGGGGAGGTTCGGGGGAAGGATACACAGGGAAAAGACGAGGCACAAGACCTTAACCGAAAAAAAGACTCCGCTCTAAAACGGAAGTAGGCGAAAACAAGAAACATCGGCAAGAGAACCAAGGCTAGTTCGTCAAAAAAAATCCCGGAGGTAGCCGGAGGAACGGAGGGCGAGCAATTGTTAAAGGGGGAGTGAGTTTCTTGGGTCTTAAAGGGGGGGGTCGGGGTATCTCAGCCGTAGACCCGCCGCAGATGGGTGGGGCGAGTTGTTTCGAAGTTCAACTAATCCAACCTCTAACCGAATAGGTGAGGGACGGCTAAAAACTAAAGGGACCTGTTCCCGGATGTGTGGAGGACCGGTAGAAGGTGGGAAAAAGGGGCATTCTTGAGGGTGACGTATGGTATGGAAATAAATTTACAGGAAAGCAAAGAAAACGGGATATGTAATTCACCCTTAAAGGGTACATCTTGGTGAAAACGGGAAGCGGCCTAGTTAGCAGGGCAGAGGCGAAAAGCTACAGTCCGTCCCGTCTTTTGGGGGTGACAGAGAACAGAATGCAGTGAAATGGAGCACCAGTAACAAACCAGTCGGTCAGATGAAATCAACCCCTAACAATGGAAAGGAGGGTGAAGTGGGGGATGAGATCAAAGTCCTTATCGACCTACTGCAGGAACAAAACACCGACTGGGTGAAAAGTAACGGTGTCACGACGGTACGAGAAAAGAGGCGTAAAAGGGGTGAGAGTTTCCTAAAAAGAAAATTCCCGGTTGCACCAGGAATCAGAGAGAGAAAAAAGCAGAGAAAAAAAAAGTAGTGAACAAAGATTTGATGAAAAGGACATGCAAAGAGAGTTCTTGCGAAGAAGGCGCCGGGGAAGGCATTCCGTCCGAGGAGAAAATCTAGAGTCCTGTACGGGATCAGAGAAGTTGGGGTGAAAGAGACTTGTCGAAATGAGGCGGATCAATAGACAAAAAAAACAATTCTGGAGGTTAAACCGGGAAAGCGAGACGGGCGCTCATTAATTAAGAAAGCTCTGTAAAAAAAAAAAAAAAAAAAAAAAAAAAAAAAAAAAAAAAAAAAAAAAAAAAAAAAAAAAAGAAAAAAAAAAAACAAATCGGAAATGAGAGTGAAGACGAGAAAGGGAGGGGAAGAAGAGGACAGGAATGATTCAACTGAAAGAAAAGATAAGCGCCAGAAACTTCGGAATTATAAAAAAATAACAAGCTTTGAATACTTGTCTAAAGATGCTGGGAGATCGGTCTTCAGAGAACGAAAAGTGAATTTGCCTGCAAATTCGAACAAGTGGGTAACTAAAAGGTGCCGGAAGCGCGAAAGCGGGAATTTGGAAAAAAACCTAGGAGTTATGTCAGAAATAAGGTATTGGGCAGGCAAGGGTTAATTGCAAGGGGGTCAACTAAGGAAATCACTTGTAGGGTGAAGGGAAGAAAAAGCCGTCCAGCCGTGGGGAAAAGGAGGATCCTGCAAGGAAATTGCGATGTTATATCCAAAGCAACACAGGAATGGAGGTAAAGGCTGGAGTTGCTAGGCCACTTGTCTAAAGGAGGGCATCGGAGGTCAATCAATAGGGAAATTGACTGGGGAATTCCATATCGCGGATAGGGGGCTTCAGAATTGAACTGCGAACAAGCGGCACCACCAAGAAACGCAAAAAAAATTTTGAATTCGCCCGAGGGAGAAAACAACGCGCGGGCAAAGCAACTACTTCTTACTGAAAAATCTGGAGGTTAGTCTGTTGTGTGATGAGCGGGGAGGAATAAAAAAACTCGCCAAAGAAGCGCGGGCGGGTCGGTCTGGCTCCTAACAAAGGAAAGAGACAGACGCTCCTAAACCCTACTTGTAAAATTGATAGAATAACTCGAAGAAGTCTCCTCCTGTCTGAGGGGTGGGGGTGTTGATAAAAGTCCGTTTTTATCTTTTTAGATGGGGCAGGTGTTTGCCCTCAGGCCTGTCCTAAGGGAGGGGAGGAAAAGCTGCTGATGGGGTAGTGACGGTCTTGTTGGCCCGTCGAAAGGGGTTGAGAAGCGAATAACGGCTCAAAGCATGATCGCGCATATGACATCAGGATTGAAGGGTGAAGAGGTGGTTGGACAGCAAAATGTGGGCACTTAGAACGGGGGAGAAGGGTCGGGAAATCACTTCCGTCAGGCTCGGGAGATCAAACATTTTACTTGGGAGTCTACCCGGTAACTTAACGAGTCTGGCCAGTCTGGAGCGGGGGAAATCGGGCGACCACGAATTCAAAGGTGCCGACGATAAGTGAAATTCATGAACGAGGAAAAGGAGGCGCGATTTGAGGAGCACGGCAGACAGCAAAGCGAGAGGACAAACGGAAGCTACTGGTCTTAAAATTCAGGGTATCCTACAGACCAGGGGGGGTGAGAGTCATAACCGGGAACGGTCGATGAGGGAGTATTTAGCATCGGGACGGGACGAAATACAAGAACTGCTGGCGTCCAATGCGGCAACATCCGCAAAACTCAGCGGACACAGCCGACAAATCAAAAAAGGAAGGATGCCAAAGTACTTCTCCATTGGCGAAGCCGGGAAAATCATTCGGGGGGTCACAACTATGGACAGAAACATCGTAAATCAAAAAAACATTACATTTCAGGGTGTCCGATGGAAAATGGGGGGGGGTTGAGGAACTTGGCTTTCTCACCGAAAAGAGGGGCGTTTGACGCACGTACAAGAAACGACGTGGTGATTCGGTGGACGCGGGGCGGCGGGGGGGGAACGCATTCTGGCCCCGACGGAGGGTTAAAAAGCCGTGGTCAAAAGACAAGAGACTTTCTTCAAGTAGCGGGACAGTGCTCTGTTTATGGGGGTGAAAAAGGATCATTTCGCAAAAACGCATGGGTATGAGACGGGAATAAGGAAAGGTAAAAATACGAGCATGGGAAAAAGGTATTGATGACAGAAACTGTGACCAGTATGCCATGTGGATTTCTTTTTGTGAAACCGGCACGAGAGACACGCGGTGCAGCGCTGGACACACGCTTGCCGCCTGCCAGCATTATTTAAGGACGTGAGACAGAAGCTCGTTCTAATCGGCGACAGAGAGGAGGCGGAGGAGGCACCATCGAGTGTGGGGGACTTGACGGATCATGAAGGGCCTGGTGTGCCGAAGGCCTGCCGAGAGAACAGGTGATAGGTGGGTCGCCCGTTAGGATTTATACATTTCTCTACCCCCCTTGACCGTGGCGGCTGGGGGCCGTGGGGGAGTGAACTGGAGGAGGAGGCCGAAATCTTTGGCGGGGAGAGCGTTGAAATCGGGGGTGTGATGTCACGAATTCAATTACCAGGCGAAAAAATGGTCAGACGCCGAAGGTAGACAAGAATCAAATACCTCACCAAAGCATGACGGTGGATGGTGATCGGTGTAAAGCCAAATGACCGATGCTGATCGAAGATAGGGAGAGGGGGTGGGCACAAGAAGCGAAATCTCTTCTAAGGGAAAAAAAAAACCCGATCCGCTCAGACTCAAGGGTTGATTTTAAGGGATAAAGCGACTGAGCAACAGAGAAGGAAGAACCCAAAACGGGCTCTCTAGTCCGGCTCCACAGGTGTTATCGGGGGGACCGCGCACGGGGGGACGTCAGGAAAGACGAGCCTTCGAGGGGGGGAGGCTTCGGTCACAAAAGTAAGGTAAACAAGTCATAGTATAGTGACCACCGCCGCCCGGATCATCCAAGCCGCGAGACCTTTGCAGCCACGCGTCGTCGATTTGTCGGAATCAGAGCTCAAGCACACAACAACGATTAAGGAAAAAGTGGCTAACAGAAAGTACTGGAAGACGCGGGTCTGCAACGATATCAGGGACTGGGATTGGGGGGGGGAAGAAAACAGGGCAGCGAGGGAAGGATTTCGTCCTGGGAAACCAGTGGACAGAATGTGGACGATCAGATACTCAATCTCTTCGCGTGGGAGAAAGAACGGCGGATTGGTTTACAAGACTGTCAAAAAAAAAAGGGCGATGATAGCAGAAAGCGGTTGCGTACTGAAGGGAAATTGTTTCACACTTCTTGCTCAAGGAAATCACTAGAAGCAGATTAGCTTTTGATTTGTGGAACCAAAACATGATGCTTTAAGCTTGAATGCCCCCGCTCGCCATCCGATCTACATCCTCACATTGGAACCACGATCAGAACTTCACGATTTGTGCTAACTTTGCGGTTATTGCGACCTTCGTGGAACTCCTTCTCCGCCGGCAAGGGAATTCTGGACAGAAGAAGCCACAGCCACTCCTAGCCACGAAAAACGCGGACATAGCAGGAGTCAGGACCGAGCACAATAAGGGGGGAAGGAGGGGTTAATTCAATCTAACGTCGAAAAAAAGAGGAGAAGGCAAGGAAGGAGGGGGGACAAAAGCATATTAGAATTCAACTCAGGCATACGCACAGCCATCATCAAGCTCGACTCTCCCGCAGGGGCGTTGCTTGCCGAAAAACAGGCAATTTAAATCAATTTTCGGAGCATAAAGCGTTATCGGGGGGGGGGGGGGGCGTGCGGTTGGGAAAAAAAGGGCACGAACATAAATGGCAGTCTGAGTAGAAACGGCTTTCCCTGCGCGAGGGGTGGTACTCTTACCGACTCCCTTGAGACCAATGCCTTTGGGACAAGATCCCCTAATGTCAAAAGAGGATTGAAGGAAAAGTGGGAGGTCAAGGAACAAAACTTTAACCGTCCGCGCCGGCACAAGTAGTCACAAACCACTCTCCACCCATCCACCCTACCGCGAGGTCGTGGACGTTCTTCAAGGACCATCGGGTGAGGGTGAGAAAAACAGAGTAAGAACCATGACGATTCGGAAAAGCGAAAATATTTTTTTGAGGAGAGGAGTGGGACAATATGACGACACATAATGTAGTGGCCCTGCAAAAGGCTCTCCGGGCGCAGCCGTTGCGGGGGGGGGGATTGTTGGGAGCGGGCGCGGCGGGAAAGTGCACTGTGCGAGGGGGCGGGGACGACGCAGGGAAGGTAGCTTCCCGTAATAGACATCAATCCCGTTTCGGATGACATGCGAAAACAGGGGGGAGGAAATAAGGAAAGGGTGAAGAAAGGGGTCACTGGCCGCGAAAATGCTCTCGCGGGCGCTGGTTGGCGGCCCGGCGCCGGCAAGAGGGAGAAGCACCGGCGCTCAATGTGGGGAAACTGAACAATCGGTCATGCACCTGGCATGTTCTGGGAGAAAAGGGCCAGCACTCTACGGCAAAAATCGGTCAGTTCTTATACTAACCAGAGGGCTGGATCGGAGTCAAGGCACTGAGGGAAGCTCGAAAAGATCCAATGGTCTCCTGAGGACGGTGAAAAAAAATGGGTGGTACGCCTGCACCGGCACATCGTAGGAAGTGAGAGAGGAAAAAGTCAGGGAAGCCTGTGGGGATTCAGGGAGAGAATAAATTCAAAAAGGCGGCACAACATACAAACCTAAAAATAATTAGGCGAAATGAACCCTAAGGGAATGAGAGACGCAAACAGCAACGCAGAAGCTCAACAAGGACGGTTCTTCAACAACAAATCCGGGCGGCGCAGGGGGCCAGGTTTCGTCAGTTTACGAAGAGGAAAGGGAGAGTTGGGTCGTATTGCTGGGTCAGGGAGGAAGAGGCCGTAACCCGCCGCAAATGGATGGGCGAGTGGTTTTGGGGGTACGTCGCTAAAAGTCACCCTACGAAAACCGGTAGGTAGAAAGGGCAGAAAGACGTAGAAGGGGGTGGCCCTAGGGGTTGTGGGGATCAGGGGTAAGAAGTGGGGAAATTTGCGTGAACGGGGGAATCGCAAAGTGTAACCGTATCAAGCAAGGATCGAATGGGGGGGAGTCAAAAAAGAGGGTATCCTTGAGAAGGTGGGTACCGCAGCTGCCGCTTGAGGGAAGGACCTATGGCAAAGAAAGATCCGGGCAGTCCTGTTGGCTTGGTGACTATAAGCGAAAGTCACTTGAAATGGATCATCGGACACGGCGGAAGAGAGGGGGGGCAAACATAAAGGGAGGTTAAGGAGGGACACGGGGGGCACGGTTAATATCATGGACTGCAATATTCCTTTTGAAACATAACGGCTTTTTTGCAAAGCAGTGCTACGGAACGCTGATTGAAAAGTGGGGGTCGAAGTTTGACAGGGGAAAAGAAAATTCAAAGTTCCGCGGAAGCCGTCAGATGGGCCAAATCGGACAAGTCTTTACAAAAAATTGGGAGGATGACGAAAAAAAAGAGGACGGAAGATACATAAGAAAGTTCGCGCTTTGGGGCACATTGCAGGCAAGAGGCGAAAACGGGAGGCTGTCCGGTGAGCATACGATTTTTTTCCTAGCAGGGAGACACTTGTCTAGTCGGCTCTAGGATACAACACCAAAAAGGAGAGGGAAGGACAAGGATCGAGAACGCCCATGAGGGAAACGGCTCTTTCAAAAAAAGAGCCAATCCTACCTCCTCTAGATGTGGGACACTCGGACGGGGGTGAATCAACGGCTAACTCGAGGCGCCAGAAAAACATGAGGAGTGGGGGGGATCAGCATCAAAGTTGAAATACTTGTAGGGCGGATGCTTAGGAGAGATGATCAGGGTAAGGAACGTGAAATGATTTTGGGCAAATAGAACAAGGTGTAAGCAGCCGGGGGCTTAACGTAACAAACGTTACGGTGCCAAACCTGAGGGGGAGTTAGGTCCTAATAAGGGAAATGCAGGACACATGGATATTCATTCAGCACCGTGTCAAAGAACGCCTTGTAGGTTGAGGTCAAGGCTCCACTGGTCAGGAGGCAGAAATTGATTGGGAGAGTCCGACAAGGACAGTTAAAAGGGGGGGGGAAGTTAAGAGTGTGAGTTGATAAGTACCCAGGGCTCAGCGGAGCTGGAGGTCAAACTCAAAAGAATTAACCTGGGGGGGAAGTCCAATCTCTAATTATGAAGGAAAAACTTGTTAACTGAAGACCGCGGAAAACCGTCCCAACAGACAGGCTGCCTACGGTCCCCGCAGGCGCTACGATACCTAACCAATGTGGCAAGGTAGACCGCCGACAACACCGGACAAATCAATATAAGAGTGAACCGTCGCAGACCCCTAAGGGGGGAGGATGTGGAGAGAGAAAGGGACCAAACAAACGCGCATCTCCCGACATGAGGCGGGTTAAGAGGCGACCTAACCCGCTCAGGACGCCAACGACCCGCTACATCACCTCTGGTAAAAAAAGGGGCTCTCACTCCACTCGGCCGAAAGGGCGAAGAAAGGGGGTGGGGACGAACTCGTACTGGGGACTTGTCTTGGTGAGGGGGGGGGGGCAGACACTCGCCTTAAATCTTTTAGTAGCGAGGGCGGTCTTGGTTGCCATAGGCGGACCGGGGGGGAGCTACGAATCAACAGGGCAGGAGGGAGAAGAGCGAATTATCCATATGGGCACGGTCATTCGGTGGGGTTGGGAACAGAAATTTTGTGGGCCGGAGCCCGGCGACATGGAAACCTTGGGAAAAAGCGGCCGTCGGGCTTGAATAGAAAAGAAGGCCTCGGGCGTCAGCACGCGAACGGGAACATTTCATGGAAGAGGGGGGGAGAGGGTACTCGGAGCCACTAAAGGCCAGGTGGGCCGAAGACAGGCATCAAACCTAACTCTGCGGCAAACCTATTGGGAGGGTACGGAAGAACAGAGGCCAGCCGAAAGCATCTGCGGAGCGAGGTCTTCAACTTGGACAGGGGACCTGGCCCATTTTTTGGGGCGGGAAGGCGAGACCGAAACGGATGCTGGCCGATGTGCATAGCGTGACTGGAATAACTCCAGACTGCGTCCGCCGCTCGCAAGCGCATATCCATCCAGAGAAAGGGCGACAAATCAAACCCGACTCTGAAACGGAGGCCGGGGATGCCTTCAAATCACTTAAGTTTGGGTTGTAGGAAAGAGGGGCAAAAAAGCGAAATCATCTTTCGGGATTGGTCCAGTGGGGGGTTAGACTGGGGACCCTGTCTCACACAGACAAGAGGGGGGGACGGGAAGAAAGAAACGAACACGACGGTGGGGATCGGGGGAACGCAGGTTTTCGGCGCGCTGCTTACTGGGGCGCGGACAGTAAAAAGCCGGTGGGACAGGCGTCCCATGGGGAGAATGGCGGAGAACAGTTACGCGGGCGATGGTGAAGAGAATTGGACTCAAAAGAGAGCACGCTGGGAAGAGCCTTAAAACAAAACAGAGAAAAGGAAGTCGGGATGAATACGCGCCCCCTTGGAACTGTATGCGCGGGTGAGTATCTTGGTGAACCGCACTCTATACCACTGGGCAGCGCAAAAAAACTGGACAGCGCATCTTATTGGGAAGAGGGAGCAACACGGAAATCAGGGGGAAACGCGACCGGGCGAGGGAGGGCTATGACCCCCTCGAAGGGGTGACCATCAAAGATGATCCTTGTTCCGCCGGAGACGGGTTCGCCGAAGGGGAAAAAAATTACGCATTCAGACCAAAAGGACAATGTGGGCGGGAGGTGGGCAGGGGTAGTCCTGATGCTGCGGCTGAAGGTGGGGGCAGAAAACGTGTTGATGTACAAAGAAGGCCCGGAACCGTAAGCCGGAGGATGACGGAAACCCGGTCGCATACAAGGCAGAAGCACCATGGGGTCTGAGTAGCGGTTCCAACACTCGGGTCTTATCTATGACTCAGCTGTTGCAGAAGAGGACGAATGCAAACGAAGCAACCGCACCCACACTCCTTCCGGCGTCGCGATTTTCCACGTGATGCACGGCGATACAACTCCTTAAGGTACCACCGACTGGGCTCGGGATCGGGCAAGACCGGTGCGAAAGAAGAGGATCTGCTGGGGGCCAAATAATCACTGGTAGAGAAGCGCGCCTTAGGAGGGGTTCTTCAGGCGGTTGGGGGACAATCAAGTTGAGGTTGCCCAGTGTAAAAAGTGAGTCAGGACAGTCCTCCACCTCAGCTGAAAAAGAACTCCCCGCCTTCGTCATTCCTTTGTCCAACCCGCGGACGTGAGAAGTTGACGGGTTCGCACTTC
>Ga0179593_1264105_pt1 | contig 20468 bp, 23 predicted proteins | sample CZODoug2_1_08_16_FD_185931 | JGI IMG/M metagenome (GOLD analysis project Ga0179593, IMG submission 185931) | Vadose zone soil fungal communities from Angelo Coast Range Reserve, California, USA - CZODoug2_1_08_16fungal (PacBio error correction) | ecosystem: Environmental > Terrestrial > Soil >...
GAACAAACCGGAGCATCTGGAGGCAGGCCGCTCGACTCCGATTGCAGGGGAAGTCCTAAAAGCGCGGTGGCGCCCAAGAGGGCTCCAACGGATGCGAGAAGGATACCAATTTCAACTTCAAAAACGAAAGACGGAGGTGCGACAAAATGCGGGTCCTCGTCCAGAACAAACCCACCACACAACCCCCCACCCCAAGCTCACCAGGTTAAAGGGGGGCAGGAGGAGGCGAAGAAATCGCCGTCCTCGTCACCGCAGAGAAAGAGGCGAAGCGTGTGAGAAATGTAAAAAAATAAAAAGCCGAAGGTTAAGATGGGGAAAGGGAACTTCGCAAGGTCTCTTGCGACCCCCGTATCAGTCCTGAGGGGGAGAACCTTGCGGGGAAGTTTGGACACGTGTCCAATGATTTCACCGGGGGGATGACTAGGGGCCTAAAAGGCACTGAAGAAAGAGGGGGGGGAGGTCGTCGGACAGACTGTTCGAACGCCCTGTCAAGTGAAATGGAAAAGGGAGCCGCGCACGCAAACGAAAAATCGACAGAAAACAAAGGCGGGGGGGGACGACTCGTAGACGATAGAGGGGAAGAGCAGGACCCGAACCTAGCGTTGAGGCTGAAAAAAGGAGGGGAAGCATCTGCGCTTGACTGATAGTCCGTAAGAGGAACGGCCAAGTTGAGCGCTAAGGGTTAACGGGTGGACAAAAGTCTTCCAAAGTCAGACTCGGTTCCGCATAGAGAAAAGGGAAGAAAAGGGAGGACGTCCTCCAGACAGATAGAGGGGGAAATCTTGGTCAGGGGGGGTCTCAGGGGTGGGCAATCTGGCAGCGGAGGGGAAGAAAAATGACAAAATGGGGGATCTCGGAGCGCGTTGATCGGAAGAACCGCAGCCAATATAACAGTGCTTCCGAAAGTCCAGATGATCGAGCTAACTACACAAAACAAATCGTGGGGGTCTAGGGGGACTTCAGCGAAAAAGAACAGGATAGGTGGATGCATAACGTACAGGAAGGGGCTATCAGCCAGTGGGATGGGGCATTAACCACCACGCCACAGGCCAGAAGTAGATCGGGGCGCGACGGCTCCTCGCGATCGGGAATTGACGCCAGAGTGACCTGAAGGCCGAGGGGGTGGGGCACGAAGAATGGGAGGAGGAGAGGCGGTCCCGTACGGGCGTTGAAAAGGGCGCACACCGAGGACGAGCAAGGCCTGAAAGCGCCCGGCCTGACTCAGGTGCCCCCTAATCTAACTCTGCCCAGCGCACGACTGGTAGCGAACTGGGTGATCGGAGGGGCCGAAGATGCCGGGGATATAGAAGGGTTGTGGAATGTCTAGTATCGTTTGCAGGGGGGGGGGGGGGGGGGGGGGGGGGGAACGTGCAACCCAGTTTCAAAACGGACTACAATCACGGCACGGGGGGCTGAAACGCGCGTGTTCGGTCACGAAAGCACGGCAACCCACGACGAGGGCAGGGGGAAAGAGCGACAGACGTCCGTTACCGGAGGGAAAAGCAAATCCGATGGGCCACGGTAAAAAACTCAACAACGGAGCCCACCTAATCGTCTCGAGAGACTCGGAATTTGGAAATGATGACCCGGAATGATACAGACGTTGGCGCCCTGTTCGCACAAACCGAGCCATCCTTAAGCCCAACATTCAAGGTGGGGCTGGATCGGGGGTAGCTGATAGTGTAGGAAACACGGCCCGCAGGCGTCACACTGGAACTGGGGGAGATGTATCACGATCACATTCTTGGACCCAAGGGGAGGGAGGGGGTCAAACGGACCACTCGCCCGGCAAGTTCAGGGGGCAGTTCGTCCGGTCCTGGGTCGGGGGAGGGATCTTCAAATCAACGATCTTCAATAACCGCTTTCCAGAGCGAAATCGCGCTGAAGCGGTCTGGCTTAAAACCTCCGCTCCGCCGCAGAAATCAAGGAACTGCAAGGTAGAGAACCAATAAGTCCCCTCGAAAAAAGTCTCCCAAGAAACAGCCGCGAGATCCAGAAAAAGTGGTGTCAGGGATCTCAAGGCCCGCCTGGGCACACCATCAAGCCAGCTGCAGGAGTTGGCCCTGAAGGGAAGGAACTGCCTTTCGTGCTTGACTATAGGAGGTGACAATATCGTTAAACACAGAAGGTGAAAAACAGCGAAAGGACAGAAACGCGGCCGCGTGTTGATCGGCAGCGGAGTCTCCAAAGGGGAAGGGATGAAGGGCATTAACCAGTCTGAGGAGGCTCAGGGGGGAAGGGAAAGGGATCACGGCGAATCGTCAGACGAGTGCGCGGAATCGTGAAATGGAATGGTCGTCACGGAACAATACGTGGAGACGATGAAAAGACCCTGTATAAAGGGTCATGAAATGGCGAGAGAGATCGCACCGGTCTGGTAGTGGGTAGGGACAATAGAGGGACTCTAATCGATGCCAGCGAAATTAACGTGGACGGTCCGGGGGCAAAGCCTGATGTTATGAAAATTTTAAAGTGAACGCTGAAAGAGAGAGGGAGCGGCGGCTGCCGGCGAGGTCAGGGAGCGGTGGAAGAAGGGGAATGGGAATGAAGTACCAGGGTCTCAGGAAGCAACGACCGGGGGTGACAAAGCGCGTCTGAACAAAAGGGAGCGTGCCTCAAACTGGCCAGTTTTGCAGAACCACGATGAAGGGGAGGAGCCGAGACTTCGGGGCGGGGAAAACCTTGGGAACGCAATTCAGAAAGGGGCAAGATCCGGTAAGAGAGACAAGACTTAACGTAGCACCCACGAGCGAAGAAGAGAAAATGTAAAGACCAGTCCGTCCAGCGGTTGGAAAGGGTGTCCAGCTGCGGCTCTCCCGGCGGGGATGAAAAAGGGGGAAGAAAGCGGGGGAAATGAACGCCTGACCAAAAGGCAACCTGGAACAGAAAAAGAGATTTCAAAAGAACAAGAAAACGAGGTGCGATAAAACGAAACAACCTCGTCACGATTCAATGCGCGAAAGGACGACAGGAAAGGGGATGAGTGGTTCAGCAACGAAAAAAAGCCTGGGAATTCTGGAAGTCGTGCCTGCTGATGGCGGCAATCACAAGAAGGCGCAGCCCTATTGCCAAAGTGGGAGGAGGCTGTCCATCAGCGTATTCGTGACGAAAGAATCGAGGCAGAAGGGGGAGAGGCCTACGCTGCGAGAAGAGAAGGTCAAGAAACTCTTTCAGGCGAAGATTAAGGAGTCATCGGAAAAGAGGGAAGACGACGCCTCACGAGTCCTGGACAGCTCGCGGGTGGCATCCAACAACCCCACAACCAACCACGCCATGGTCGTTCCTACAAACAGAAAAACGGAAGACACGAAAGTGCAACGACAAGAGACAACCACAAAAAAAAGAAAAGAAGAAAAAAATCGTTTGATTAGTGGAGGAAGGCGTAGAGTACGGGTCATGACGAACATGCTGGACAAACAAAACACAAAGAACGATCAAAGGGCGATGACGACGACGCGGGGAAAACAAAAAATAGGGCAAGAAGATCTGATTTAATTCTCGCGCGACCCGCAAAAGTAAGAGGAAGTGGAAGCAACGCGCCGTAGCAAGTCAGTGAAAAAAAAAAGAAAAGAAATACGAAAAGCGACAACGGCGGCGGAAGCGCTTTGGGGGGAGGAGGAAGAAAATGCTCACACAAACGCAATAATCGCCCAGAAGGGGGGCGCGGGGGGCTGAATCCCCATCAAAGAAAAACAGAAGGGGTAGGTTAGTAGAAAGGTGAATAGGTGTGGGCACGGAGGGGAGCCGTACGCGCGAAATGTCGTCCGGTTATGACAGACAGGAGGGGTACGTGGTACCCATGGGAGGGTCAGGCGCACGGGAGATGTGCAAGAAACGTGGCCGCCGCCCGTGGAACGCAAAAAGAGCAAAACACTTTCGCAACCATGGGGAAAGAAGAAGGGTCGGTACCAAAAGGCGTAGAAGCAGGGAAGGAAGCGAGGGGGCCGACGGGGAAGGCTTGGAACGCTTTTTCGCCCACTGCCGGTGGCTTAAAGTAGAGCAAGGGGAAAAAGACACGACCCAGGGCGGGATCATAATAAAGGTAACCAGGGAAATTGTCGAGTCAAACACGCGAGGTAGGAAAAGGGTGACGTCTGGCCTCGCTTTCCTGAAGGAAAGGAAACAAATAATTGCCGGCCGCCTATCAAAACTACAGCAGAAAGGAGAGAGGACCACGCCGCGACCGAAAAAAACTGAAAAAAAGGAGACGTCACTCGAGCGAATCTACAGAAGGGATGACCCGGGACACAGCAGAAGTCAGCGGCCGGGACGAGTCAAAGGGCGACAAAAACTTAAACTGGGACGATAGTAAAGCGCGTCAGGGCAAGAACGAATCATGAAAAGTGCAGTTCGCCAAGTACGCAGGGACGACCCGGAAAAGGCAAGATTCCTTGACAGACGCGGAAGGGTCATGACGCTCGGCCGAGAAGTCCGTATCCCGGGCGCGGGAGACGGTCCTCACACTGGGGGCCATGAGGAAAGGCTGAGAAATATCAGACCGGGAACAAAGGCGCGAAGGTGAGATGAACTTGTTGGGTACAGGGAGTCTACGGGCTAGTAGTTAAGTAATCAAGCAGGTAGAAAGACACGAAAGGAATGACGAGGGGGGAATAAACTACCAAAACTCAGACAAAGAGGAATGTGGGCCAAGAAAGCGCGCTCCCGACAAAGTGGAGAGCAGACGGGGAAAAAGTTGACGCGAGGCGGACCCTTTATTTACGCAAAGTTCCACTGGGGGTGAGACGGCGCGTACGTCAAGCAAACTAAGGCCGCTAGGAGGAGGCCACCCCAGGTTCGACGACGCCGTCGGGGGGTATCGCCAGAAAAATAAAAAAACAAAGGAGACGGACAGAACTTTACTGAAATGGGAGGAACGCCGACCTGGGGCCCCGAATGGGAGAAGGATACAGCGCCAGGGAAAGTGGGACGCGGGCAAAAGAATGGACACATCCCGCAACAAAAAAGACCGGACTATGATGGCGTGGGAAAGGAAGGATTAGGGGCAGAAAAAGTGACCACTAAACAAGGACGCATAAAAAAAGAAGGACGCACGAGAATATTAGTGGGAGCAGAGGGGTGGAAGTTTTTTTGGGGAAAAAAAGTGGCACACGCGACCTAAACGCGCCACAACGAACGTCTGCGAAAAAGCAACAACGCGCTGGGAATGGGGAGTGACTCCAAAAAACGCGGAACCGAAACTGCAGAGGGGGAAAGAAGTGAACGGGAACGGATAAAGGGGGGCAAGACGTCGAAAAGTCCACCAACCTCAAAGCCGGAAGACGAGTCTCCGCCCGGCGAACCAGACAGAGAAAGTGTAAGCCGGGCAGCGGTCACAGGGTGACAGCCGCCTGGCGGAACATCCGAAGAATGTGCGGTGGGCGAAGTTGAAAAAAGAGCTACGGAAATCCGATCGTCCATGGGAAGAGTGTTAAAAAAGACGGCAAGGGACACGCTATCATGGGGAGCGAGCTACCACATCTCTCTTCAGTCTTCCTTTTCCCCGGGAAACATTTCACAACCACATGCTATAGGGAATATTACAGGATGGGAATTCATAAATCATGCTTGTTCCCTCGAGAAAAATAATACCCACTACGGGGGTTGGTTATAGGGAAAAGGAAACTGACTGGAAGAGAAAAACTGGGGGATTGGAATGGTTAATGCTCAACGGATCTCAAGAGAAGTTCTTCACTACCCAGTGCAAGAGCGAACCCAATGATAAACGAAAGAGAACCCGATAGGGAAGCTAAAAAACCCATAGGGGAAGGGAGGTCAGGAATATGCGGAAGCGTATTACAAGGGGAAGTCCCAAAAGGGGCGAACGTTGAAACTCAACGCGGCGCCAGTTCCTCTCCGGGACTATAAAAGGACTAAAGAGAGACCAAAAAAGCGGGGTAGAGAGCACGAAAACAAAAATGCAAAGGAAAGGCGAAGGAGGAAAAGCGCAGAAGAAAAACACAGGAGGGAACGGAGGGCCTGGCGGCGCAGCCTCCAGTGCGATACAGGACAGGGGATAGAAAGGGAGAAAAAGAAGCCCTCAGTGGAGGAAGTAGAGGTAAGGGAAAGAATAAGAGGAAATACCGGACACTTAACGTTCACCTCGCTGAGAAAGCGGCTACGCAAAAAGAGAACGTGGAAGACTCAATTCAGAAATCGAATTCAGGAGATGGGCAAACCCGGAAAACGGAATGGAGGGTTACGAGAAGCACGGGGAGAGCCCGGGGTCGCAACCTACGGTGACGTGGCAAGAAAAGAAGGTCGGAAGCCGCCGAGGTGTGCGGGACGAGAGGGAATCGCAATCCCTTTGTAAGAAAGATGGGATACACCCGTAACTTCGCTAAAAAACAGAAACAGAAGAAAGGAAAAACCCGAGGGCAAGGGAGGGATAAAGAAAAAAACAAAGGGAGGGAAAATAAGGGGAACGACGAGCATCTTGCTTTCATTTACCCTTTAAACGAGACGCCGAGTAAACGTAAAAAAGTGAAACAAAAAAGGGGAGAAAAGGGGAGGGACGCAAAGAGACCTTGACCGAGCGTCAACCTCCGGCTTGTGAGAAAGGAAAGGCAGTGACGTCACCCTAAGGTGCGAGAGCGCGATCCATGACAAGGTCGGTCACCCGACAGAATCGAAGGTGTGCTGGGGCTCAAGGGAGACAAGGGGGAGGTGGGAGATGAAGGAGCGTCACGGAGTCTCTTCACGTATTCCGTCAACAGCGGTTGTAAATGTGGGCCTCTTGATTTAAGGATTTACTAGGGCATCTAGCAGACGAACTGAAGGGAGGAGTCGACAGACTGGGTAGAATAACGGGGAACTGAGAATATGGGGGAAAGCGCAGCATCTGCCAGTGACACTCGGGTTGGAAAAAATCGGAGACAAGATCTAGCAACCGCGTCGCCCGACGAAAAGAGGGAGAGGACACAGAAAAAGGTCATCTACTTCGCGGAAAAGAGTCCTTCGATAGAAGGTAAGAATTGGAATCCTCTCCGTTCACTTCAAATTCATTGGGACCCGCAGGTACGGGTACTCGCATATGAAAAAGTACAAGAGGGGTAGTTGGAGCAAACGAGGACTAAATACGGGGGTTCTCAAAATGTCGTGATCCAGTTGGTTCACATGAAAAAATGTGATTGGGGAAAAAAAAACCGAACTTCAGTAGAGGAGAGGAGGGGGGGGATCGGAAAAATCCAACACGAACAGGGCGCGACGTCGGTGGGGGGCGGCATTTCCTAAAAAAAAAACAGTCTTGGGGCGGGTGGAGAAACGGCGCTTCCCCTAAGCCAATGGTGTTTCTGGAAAACGGTCCTAAACGAACGATACTGAAGGGGAGCACACAGGCGCAAAGGTCAACTGAAGGGGAAGATTCGGAGCGACGACTGCCCGATCGTGGACCTATAAACGGACCTGCAAAAAAATGTGGGGGGGGACGGGAGGAGGACCGGGGGGAGAGAGGAGGGTAGCCTATGAAGGGAAGCAACAGCGGTCCCAACTCTCACTTCCTCATCCCGTTCCGCAAACCCTAAGAGCGAGGGGAAAAGAGGACCGGGGAAGGGCAGGGGGAATGGTGAACTAGGGTCTGGGGGAATCGTCGCTAGGCCTTTTTTTTGGACCAAACTTCTTTAACCAAGATACCGTAAAAATTGAAAAACAAGGGGGAGAATACTTAGCGGGTTAGTCTTCTACCGCGGACGTGGTGGCAAACATCGATGCCAATAGCAGGGAGTCGAGAATAGGATCGTTAGGATAGTGGATTAACAGGTCCAGAGGGGCCACGTAAAAAAAGAAGAAAGAACCGAGCGAACACCTAGGTCTGTGTTAGGCAAACTGAGGGGGGGGGATGATTCAAATGAAGGAGGCCGAGGGGGGGGAGGAAACTGCACACGCCGGATAAACGGCCACAAGAGTGGCCAGTTATAATTTTTCCTGGGAGGGCAAGCAGCTGGTCCATGCGTCGCCGCGTCACAGAAAACTGGAGATGATCCCCGGCGAAACATTGGGGAAAAACAGGTGCGTAAAAAAGTTAAAAGCTCCAATCCCTTCGCGCGAGAAAGAATTGGAGCGTGGCAGCCACCAGAAAAAGAGAGGACCTAAACTGGCTTAGGCTAATCACCACAGCGTCCGGGGGGCAAAGGAGCTCAGGGGACAATCCCGTTGAACTAACTGAGCTACCTCATGAAGGCCTCATCGCGAGAAGAAACAAAACCGAGGGGGAGAGGAAGGGATCAGACCAAGGGGGGGGGGGGAGGACCGACAAGAATTTGGGACAATACTCAAAAGATGAGTCTTCCGCACCGATTATTAGGATATAGGACCATTAAGGAAAAGAGAGAAGGACCGGAAAGGGGAAAACGGTCTAAACCGGGTAAATTTGAATGAGGCGAGATCCTTCTCGCTTTCAAAAGAGATCAAGGGCCAGTCTAAAGAAAAGAAAAGGCAGAATAGTAGCGCTAGAGAAGGGAAAAGAAGACTGGCAAGGCATCTTTACGTGAACGTTTCGAACAAGAGGGGGGCGGGGGCAAGCGCATCACTTCGGGCTGCACGTACTCGGCGAAGTCCCAAGGGATGGAGGGGTCAAAGCTCGTGAATCGGGAAGGAAACGCAAACGTGAACGACGTGGAGGAAGAAGGAAAAAAAGGACGTAGATGTGTTCGAACTTTACTGAGGACGAATTAGAGAGTATCGCAAGAAGGATATCAGGAAGGGGGTGAGAAGGCGGCCGGCCAGCGGCGCAGGGTAAAAGAAAACCAAAGGGGAGGAAAGGGGGGGAAAAGCGGAAAGATTGTATTTCCTAGAAGTCCCGGGGGTTCTAAATCCAGAGCAGGGAGGAAGAACCGAAATGGGAGCGTACCCCGGAGAGAAAAAGGACAGCAAAACACAAAGGGGGAAATCAGGGAAACCTGAAAACTATCACCCTAAATATTACTCAGGATTACGACCTAAGGGGACCGCCGTAGAACAGCGTGTGCAAGTGGTGTCATGCCCTTCGGCCAAGTGTCCCGGACAAGCGACCCAGATGACGGCCTACGGAAAAGGGAAAAATTTCCAAGAGGAAAGAGTCATCCGCAGAACTAAAGAAGAAGCGCTTCTCGACCTGTCTTATTGCGAGATAACCTGACATAGAGCGGTCGGGTGATGTTGGGAGTCCGATAAAAAAGGCCTGGGAGATGGGAATGAGGGGTCGTGTGCTGTATTCAACGATCAGAGCGAAGACGCAAGCGCGGAGCCGTTGAGCAGATTTACTGGGGTCCGTGGGGCTTCGTGAGCGGAAAATGCTGTACGGCGCTCTTCGACAAAATAATCGTGCGACGAGAAAAAGAAAGGAGGGGCGAGTCATCACGGCTTTCAGAAAGAAAGGGAAAAAGCAGTCCACGTAATCGGAAGTCAGCCCCTTTGCGAGGAACTGGGAGCCAGTCTTCCCTAACACGTACCGCAAGACTTACTAATTCAAAACTAAATCTAGCAAAAACCAAAAACGGGGGAGAAAAAGAGAGGGAGTCAGGGAGGAGTGATAGGTATGGAGGGAAAGAAACGGGAACACATGGCTGCCCCACCTCTGCAGGCACCCGAGACGGGGACTGTTCATTACTATACTCGGGAAAGAAGGGCACTTCACGTAGAAATAGCTGATTGGTAAACATTCAAAAATCGGGAAGAAGGAGAACCTCCTTACATCAGGAACTAGCGCCAGGGCACAAGTAAGTATACAAACCAAGGGAAAACCCAAAAAAAGAAGCAATCGGATGCGATCCTTGCGAGTCCAATCGATGAAATCTCACATGGACACAGCAATAAAATCTCCCAGGGGCAATGCATCGGCGAAAGCAAAACCAACGACGGGGAAGCCTCTTTACTGTCAAGGTGCCAATCTCAGGTGCCTCGGATGTTAGGCAGTCTAACCGTCGTACAGGTGGCAGAGGAACGCGAGTACCTGGTCCCAGGTGCGGGCAGGGCAGGAGCGGCAGTGCCGTACCGGGAGGGCCTCCGTTTAAGAGAATTCGGACAACATTCGTAAACTACTGGTACTATCCTTAGAGTCTTTTGGAACGGGTACGAATGGGACCTCGAGGGTGCAAGAGGAAGTCTGTCGATAATTATGCCGGGAACTGAGAAACTTCTATAAAGAGGTAGAACGACGACTACCATAGGGAATCCCTTCTACAGAAAACGGGAAAGGGGCCGAGCGGGGAACAAGGTTTAGTAAAAGGATCGGTCAACTAGCGCTGAGGCCATCGACACCTCCAACTACCTGTACTCATTCACTACATCTATAGAAGCGAAAGAAGAAGAAATAAGCCGACTTCCACCGAGGTCAAAAAGAAAGGTTACAGAAAAATCTACAGGCTTTTTAAAAAAGAAAAAAGGACTACACGCCAAGGGTCGCGGGCATCGGTACGGCTTGCAACTACCAGAAACTGGGCCGAGCGGTCAGAGACCACCAGAGGAATGTGCAGGGGAAAAATACAAACATTCACGATTCCTTCCAGTGGGTCTGACCGACACGAGAGAAGAGAGGGGAAGCCAGGGGGAGAGCGAACAGAAGGTGGAAACATGAAGAAACGAGACGGATCGCGGGAAAGCGCGGCCGGAAATTCGCTGGGGGATGACACCCCTAATAATCACGAAAAGGTAAGTAATGTAAGGATGAAAAAAAGGGAGGCCGATAAACTCCTCAGACAGCTGCGGATGTTGGCCGGCGCTGTCCAGACAAAAAGTGTAGGTGCGGCGGGGAGAAGTTCAGCAAGCCAGGGAACTGGGAAGGGAGCTCCAGAGAAGTTGGATTGAGAAGGTAAAAAAAGGACCATGGTGGCAGCGAGATCGACATCCCGGAGGGACAGAGAGTCTGGAGCACACAAAAACCATACAAGGGAACGAAAGTCGGCGAGATGGCGAAATACCGCCTAACCTGGCCGAGGAGTGTGAACAGGCGAAAATGGACAGGGGGCCAGAAAAGGAATTGTCTAAAAAAAGAGGGGACCCGAAGGCCTTCCGCATCGGAGCTCTCATGCTGGCGTGATGGGCATGGCGCCCACGTCACGAGATGAATTCAATCACAAAAGGGGGAAGGGGGAAATCCACGAATCGGACAATGGTGTTGCGCAGAGACTTTGGGGTTTTTTTTAAAATAGGGTTGCCCAGACACTAACGCGAACGCGATCGGTCTCGAAAAAAAACTGGCACGAGGAGGGGCAGTTATCCAAAAGCTCTCGAAGCCAGTGGAAAGGGAGGAAGAAGGGAAGAAACGATCGTAAAATCCTTTCGACACCACAACAATGTCATAGGCCGGCCTCTGACGAAACGGCGATAAACAGGCAAGTGTGCAAGGGGAGAGCCAATTCTGATCATCCGGGTCGCTCATAACGCGAGGAAATGTCGAAGGGGCGCGTGATCGGAAGGGGAAGGGGGAAAGGCCGATCACGCCATGCGACCAACGTCAAAAAAATGGACGGCCAGGGAAAAAAGGGAGCAGGAGAAAAAATGGTCGGAAGTGACGCGCTCTATGTCGGGCTCCCCGTGGTTGACGCAGGGCACCTAAAAACATGAAATTAAAAGGAGGAAAGGAGTTTATCAGGACTCATTATCTGGAGTCCCGATGAATGACTCGAAATCCAGAGATTGGTTGGTGAAGGAAGATCAGGATCTAGGAACTGGGTGAGTGGATTGGGGAAAGGAAGAAAACCCCCCGATACTCGAATTGACGAATAAAAAATACCTACGACAATCGCCACCCAAGGATCACGACAGAGAACTCGAGATGGGAAGAGACCATAACGAGTGGGGGAAATCCATAAGTAAGGGGGAACCGTGGTCCCTCAAAGGGGGAAAAACTGTGAACTGAGATATACGTTCAATTCTCAGCGAAGGACTATAAAAAACAAAAGAAAGAGAGTTGAATGGTAGCGAAAAGCCTAAAACGAAAAGTCAAGGTCGACGTTCTCAAGTCCGAAAAACCATAAAAGTTGTCAAACTGGCCCGCGTGGGGCCGGGGAAGGAATCAAGGTTGCGGGAAAAAGAAAGAGTTCGGAAAACACGAGACTCCCAAAAGGGGAAAGTCCGAAGGAGGGACAAGACCTAGAAAACGGAAATCACGCGGACAAGGAAACAGTTACGGAAGCCTGTCGCGCAATGACCGATGAAGAAAAGACACGCGACGATTCAATCTTCACAACCTGAGGAGACTATGTTGAAAAGGAACCCGGGGGGGGGGTAAGGATTCATGGGTGACGAGAAGAACTTATCGATCGCTCCATACTGGCACGAGGAGGAGGTCGGAACAGGACTTATTTGGCTTGGAGAGCGGGAGGCTCCCCGTGATCAGGGGCAACCCGCTCAGAGAACTCTTCCAATCCGAGAACAGAGCTGGGACTTAGAACAAGATGCAGGAACGGGGAATCGACTAGAGACACACACGGATTTGAAAAGAGATTCACTCAAATGATGGTTGCAGGTCCCGATACATATGAAAGCAGGACGTAGGAGGGAGAGGGTAAACAGCAAAAGGAGTCTCGAAAGAAGCAGCGTCAAAAAGAATTTCAACCTCGCCTCGTCAACACCTTAATGTGGCAGGCAGAGAACAGAGCTCTCAACTCAAAAAGAGGGGGTAAGTGGAAATCAACATAGATACTAATGTGTGATCTTAAGTACGCGCGAGGTTGGCCAAGACCGTCTTCAGGACATCAGGTGGGGGAAATGGTTGCCCGTGGCCGGTTTCCTCTTTTAGGGTCTCTACGGAACTATGGATTCAAAAAGGAACAACCAAAAGAATGTAACCGGTCACGGTCAATAGAGGACACCTTGGGGGAAGGGCAAAGCAAACTCAGCCGTGAACCAGCCGGACCAAATCGTATTAACTCCCTCGCTACGCCCGACCCCAGATCAAAGGGGAGAGAAAACGGGAATAAATCTGCGAGGTGGGAGGGAAGTAAGGCCGATCGCCGAACTTGTCTCTCAAAACGGAAAGCGACCAGTCAATGAGGAAGGAACGTAATCAAGAAGGAAAAAGAAGTAACAAGGGGAAAATCACAGTCGGGAGGAGGGTGTCGGGGGGGGCTCCTGGGGGGGAGAGATGCAGTCTTTTTGAACTACCTTCTATGGCACGCGTTGGCTATGAACCCACAAGATTGCGACGAGACGGGGAGATCAAACAGCGAACCACAACAAAAAGGAGAGGACGCCAGGGAAACCACGATGAGTGACTGCATCTAATGTCCTATAACTGTGTGGACCACGACCAAAGGGAAAGCCCAGCAGAGCGGACTAAGGGCGACACGGAGAGATCTAAATGAGCGCGTCTTGGGGTGGAGGGCCTGGGACGTAAAGAGGGACCTTAAAAGGAAAGCTACAACCTTGAAAACTATTACAACGCGAGGCGGGGCCAAGGAAGGGACTAAGGCCCGGTAAAGCGTCAGAGGAAACTCCGCGGCAGGCTTCTCTGCTATCGTACCGTTTAACTCGGAAGGGAGAGTTAAGTCAAAAAGTTCAACAAGGGGACGAGGAAGACCGGACACGGGTCTTAGAAAACTCGAATGTGTGCCGCACGGCCCACAGGGTCCTGGGAGGCAAGGGAAATAAGAGTGCGACGAGGGATTCAGTTCGAGGCCGGGTTTCACACTCTGCTAAACACTAATGTCTCGATGAGACCGTCTTTTGATGAAGACTTCGCCGACGGGGAGGAAAACTGACGCCGACGCAAGAGAAGAAACAAAAAAAAACAGCACGCACATCATTGGCAAAGGGGAGCTGAAGAAACTTGTCCGCCGTCTCCGGAGACACCCTGACCTGGAGCTGTATCCAAGCAAACATTAGGGGTAGAAAAGGGGGAGGGCCGTTGTCGACATCTCCCACTTGAGGAAACTCGTCCTGGTCGATCGGGGGGCTCAGCGAAAAAAAGAACGAGCTCGTAGAAAGGGAGGGGGAACCTGGAAAAAAAGCTGGGGAAGGGTCTTGCTGACTCGACCGAGATTTAACTTGTCTGAACTCAAACGTCGCGACAGCGGGGGAAGACCACACCTAGACAGAAGATCAAAAGGGTAGGAATCCGCAATGCACACAGAAACTCAAGAGGGAGGGAAAAGGGAGGGCCGCCACTCTTCACTCGGGCGGGTCTATAATGGACACCATCTCGTTAGCACTAAGGTGAAAACAAACAGACTGATTCACAAAAGAAAAAAAGAGAGTGACGGCCGATACGTGAAGAGGGGCATTTACACAGCGGAGGACCGCTGCCCTGCTGAGGAATCGAAATCTCAACGAGCGTCAACGGGAAACTGGGGCAATATGGAAAGGGGCGACAATCTTACTTGGACTAGGTCCGATCAATCGGTACAAATTCACCAGGAAAGGAGATAAGATAGCCCAAGGGAGTTGTGACGCAAAAGGGCGGTAATAGGGTGAGAAAGGAGACTTCGATTTTCGCTGAAAGACTTTTGATTTATTCGATCTGGTTACAAGTGGGCAAAGATCGGGCTGCGGTGAGAGAAGGGGGGACTGTAGGAAAAGGGGGAGGGGCGATAGGTTCAGCAAGGTGGGACAAGTCCGCGCAAAAAATAATTTTAAGCGGGTTGCATAGACAGGGCCCGTTCTGCAAAAAAAGTCGGTGAGACGATTAGGCGCGTTCGGGCACTTGAGAAACAATTGCAGACAGACACAGATCCTGGCGAAAGCGCGAAAAGGAACGGTAAGGCAAAAGATAGATGGGACATACGGGGGAAACGCCCTACGATCGAAAAAGGGAAACGTGTGGAATTGCTGCTGCAAGGGCTGCATGCCGGTCCGCAACTGGCCGTGCTAATAAGGACAAGGAACAATACCCCGGGGCTAAAAAAAAAACAAAAGGCGCGCAGTCTGATAAAAACCAAAAGTTCCAACCTCGGCTAGTGATTAGCGAAGTAACCGACAGAGATGTGGGAGGACAAGGAAAGGAAAGGGCGATTGCGTGGAAAAAAATGTCAGACGCTGAGAGCCGAGGACCTCGGAGGGGGCTAGGCCCGGATGTGGGGCTTCGCGGGGTCAAGTACTGGCACCATGTACTTCGGAGAGGAAAACAGGCGATGGAAAAGCGAGCTTGCGCATTCCAGCTCTTGGGCATGATCAGAGTCGGAGAAACAACGCCTCACGCGGGGGCGGGCCGGGTGCAACAATTCGTGAAAAAAGAAGACGTACTCCACCAGAAATGGCAAAGAAGTCAATCTCACACACCAAAGAAAGAGGGAGGTAACAGATTAGTCACTCATAGTGATACTCCGGAGTACGTTAGACGACATTTACTGCCCCACCGGACACGGGGGACAGGTGGAGAAGGGGGATACGGCGAAGGGAACCGACGAGTTCAATTCGTCCGAAAAAAAGATCTGATTGCACATTCGGACTCAAATAGCAGGAGGACCCGAAAGAGACCGGAAAGGCGGTACGAACAGCCGAACACCCGACAGCATGCCTGTCCAAAAAAGTTCATTCGCAATAGCAGCAAAGGGACACACAGAAAACGTCGGGGTAGACCTGACTCCCAAACTCAGACAACGCCAAAAACTGAGGGAGGTCGAATCGGACGGGCCCTAGGTGTACCGAGCTCGAACTTTGTCGAAAAAAGCTCGGGGGGGGGGGAGGACTGGGTAAAGGGGAAGGTCCAAAAAGGAGGACAAGACCCTTGTGGACATGGAAAGAGTCCCAATGACAACAGGTCCCCCGCTGTTGACGGTCAGGGAGTGGTGAGAGAAAAAATGTTGAGAGATAGCGAAAGTTTAATCTGCGCTTTTTCTTCAAGCCGGTCGAAATGATTGGGGCTGGAAGGCGGAGAATCAAGGGCCAAGACGAAAGAGGAAGAAATAAAGAGAAACCGACTCAACAACTACCGGTCTCGGCCACGTAAAAGGGGTCTAAGACCGAAAAAAAAAACTGAAGGGATGAGGAACGCTAAGGGTGAAGAGGAAATTAATAAGCTGCGCGCTCATGCGGAAACCTTTCGGGTTCGCCCCACGGCGCTACAGGATTTACAAGTCACAAAGAAAGGGGGGATTGAGGGGCCAAGGAAGAAAGCAGAAGTTCGGCAGGGGACCGCGCTGGGACAAACCAGAACGTGTGTTAAGAAGCGTCCGTGGACCCGATCAGTGAGATCGTGACCGACAGAAGAAAACCAACGGAAAGATGCCTTACACAAAAGAACCTTTTTAAAAGGGGCTGGTCTCCTGAGAGAGCACGCGGGCCGGTCCTCCAAGGTTCACAAAGAAAAAAGCGGAAGGACCCGGCCAAAAAGCAGAAGGGGTGGTCGTTGTTTTGGTTTACATCATACGGCTCACGATAGGGGGGTAAGGAAGGGAAGAAGAGCAGCAAAAAACGCGGAGAAACAAACAAAAAGGAAACTTATGGTGAAAAAGCCGCCAATGTTGTGACCGTCGACAGGTGGGAGAGTTCGCGAGCGGCCGTAGGTAACCAAAGTAAGGGCACAACGGGGATAGGAGAAGGAAGAGTGAGAAAAAAGTGCGGAAGGGGGCTCGCCAGATTGGACGCCGTGCTGCAGATCCCAGACCAGGGACCCCTCTCACTTGAAGGGAAAGAAAAGAACCGCGGACACGTGTCACGCCAGATAGCCAGGGCCAGGGGAAGCGTTGGGGCGACAAGATGAAGCCAAAATAACCGGACACCGGGTCGCAGGGGTGAAAAGGGTCGACGGATGTTAGAATTTAAAAAACAAGTAGGATGACGCCCATCAAGCCGTTCTATCATCGAGAAAAGGAAGGGGGGGGGAGGAGGAAATTGGGGGGGGAACAGTGGAACAAATCGAATGATTCACCATCGCGCAAAAACGATCGTCGAGCTGGCACGTCGGGGCTGAGGATTAAAAAGAAACCAGCGCGGGCATAAAGAACCGTCTATGTATCGACTGGGACGGGGAACGGTAAGGCCGGCCAAGTAAAACACGAAAACGTCCGAAAAGGGATCGCAGCACCCGACCGTCCGCCTGGGAAGAGGGTAGGGGGGGGGGCGAACCAGCCGGAAAGGGGCGCACCGAACTCGCCGGGGGCAGAGGGTCACCAAAAGGGACCAAAGGGGGAAAGAACGAGGACAACACATGACGGAATCACGCGGGGGCAAGGTCGATCGCTCGGCAGCCGTCGTCGTTAGATAGCACGCAAAAACCTTTGGGGAAGAGGGGGACTCACAACAGCGTAACTGGGAGGGTATTATGAGAAATGCGGTTCAAAAAAGATGTCGAAGAGGAAAAACGACTGGGGGGGAGAGCAAAGACAAAAGGCGCGAAGAAGGATAGAGGGTGCCCTTACGATCAAGCGCTCCGAGACACTCGGAAAGAGAAAAAAAAGAAAAGAGGACCCCCAGTAACAGAGAAAGAAGGGGGAAAAATATCACCTTTTAGGATTTGGAGTACCTCCTGAAACTGAAGGCAGAAAAGGGGTGAAAAAAAGGAAGAGAATAGGAGAAGTGTCTTTCTCGAAGATCTGGAGAGGGCCAGCACGAGTGCCGATATCCGCAAGACGGAGGGAGGGGCCTCACTCTGACGACCGAGCGGTCACCACGTCCGGGGGGGGGGACAGACTTGTTTGGGAAAAGACTAAGGTTCTATACGAGGGCCTGTACTCCCTCATTTCCTTCCGTGCCCGGAGAGCCAGAATGAAGAAAAAATCAAAGGATAAAAAAACGGAAAGGTAAACCTCCTCGAACGATACGGTTGCAGAAGGACTTATAAGGTACCCTAGGACCGGTTATATAGGACACCTATTTGTAGACAGGGAAACGGGACGGTGGCAAATGGATTTTACGAAGAAAAAGAATACCAACTTACGGGACGTGGGCCCCTTCGATTAGGAATCCGTTTTGGAGAGGAGACTCGCGAAAGGGACCAAGACGGGAGAAAACGCGACGTCGTAGTGAGGGGCCCGAGACCTTATACCACCGTTCTCTCTCAAAAAACAACGGAATATAGAGATTTCCGAGTCATCGTGGGTTGGTGCCAAAGAGGGAAGAAGGCCGACGGACGTCGCGCGAAAACTGTATCAAGAGCGCTCAGCACCGTTCGGGAAAAGAAACTCGCGGGACGACATCGCCTCTTTGAACCATACCCGTAAGGTGTCGCAGCGAGATCCGCCGCGTAAAAAAGACAAAAAAGCCGGGGGAAGGGATCCAACATAGCCCGGGGGGACTAAAGGAAGGAGAGTAACTCAACAAAGGAGCGCTTCGATGCGGGAAGTTTAAGGGTCCGCGTGACCGATTTGACCGAGGGGGAGGGACGGACGACCGAAGTGGGAGAATTCGTCCTACACCGGAGCCTGCCAACGAGCAAAAGACAAGATTTCCTCAAACGATCACGCGTCGCCGAGATGAAGAAAAAAGAGCCACTCCTGCGCTGGAGAAGGGGAAGGAAGAGAAAAGAAACGTTAACTCTCTCATGAAAGAGGGGGAACCTGCCAGGGCTACCCAAGATAAAACCGTCAATTGTACCTCTACAATCGAGGGGGTTGATCTTGGGGCTCGAAAATGCATCGTCATGAGGGGGACAAAAGGGGAGCTCGGAACGTTGAGGGGAACCATCAAAAAGTGCTCGCGAGAGAAATATGAGTAACTCACAACCCACATAGGGACGAGTTCAAAAACATAGCTAAGGTTTCTGCCAAACGAGAAGACGCGAGGAAAAAGGTTGAAGTAAAAAAAAGCCACAGGGGAGAAAAGACTAGCCGAGACGACTGAACGTCGACTGACGAGCGGGGAAAAAATGAAACGTAAAGGTTGGCAACGCACTGGCGCGGGGAAGCGGTCAGGAACGAAAGAAGACCAGGCCAAGTCGCGCGCCGGCAGCCCGGTCAAAAACAAAAGGGGGAGAAGCAGAGAAGGGTCTCGAAAGGGATCGCACCGGAAGAGCGGCTAGATGTGTGGACGTGTACGGTTACCAGGAGAAAGGAAGAAAGAGGGTCGAGCCAAAAGGGGGGGCTCTGCTTGAGTAGGATCCGGCCGGCTCCAGGGGAAAGCTACGAAAAAGAGGCATGTCGCGGTGTCGGGGGAGAGGGGCCACGGTAAAAAAAATCTAGCCAACTATCTGACAGGATGAAGACCGTTGGAGGGTATTAACTCCCGGAAAGGAAAAGTGGCGCAAAATAATACAAGAAGACATCGCCTTCCAGAAATCCATGAGGTGGGGATATCTTCGAGCCCATGCGTCGCCCCTCCTGGCGCTGGTACACAAAGGGAAACATTAGGAAAGGGGGGGAGGCGGTCCAAGAAAAAAACTCCCCGAAAACGAAAGGGAAAATTCCTTTTGAGAGCCAAAACCGGGAACCAAAGTGGGAAGAAAGCAGAAAATGCACATCGTAACTGGACTGAAAAGCAGGAAAAAAAACCGCCATCCCTGGACTGCCGAGGTGCTAAAAGCCTCAAACGTCTCCCCGCCGTAGACGAATTCGGAGAGACACGCCGCTTGGGGCACAAAAAGCGGGGAGGAAGGCCTTCAGCAGCGCAAAAGGATTGGTTACAGGAGATAAAACACAATGCTTAGGTAAAAAAGCGAAAATTTCCAACGCTGTTAGTAATAGGGGGGGGAAAAATGCTAGGGGAGGGGGCGGGAGCATGGACACCAGTAACCGCCGGCAAGGCTGTCCAAAAAGCCGTCTATCTTCAACTGACAGCGTCAAGCAGGAATGCAGGCAAGAGGAATGGGGCTAAAAAAGCATCACGGATATGGGGAAGACGGATACGAAAAAATTGGTCTGGTAGTCGAAAAAAAAGAGGGCTCGTAAAAAAAAAGAAAAACGGTGAGCCGGTGCTAAAGAAGAAAAAGTTCCGACCTTAATGGGGGGGCGCACCGTGGGAAAGGAAAAGGGGGAGATAGGAGTAGGGGAAGGAAATTTAGTAAATGCGACCAATAGCTTTTCTGGAACAGGATTCGATACCCGGTGCGTGGGAAAGCAGGAAAGTAAACAGATCAGAGAAAAAAACCTGAAGGCAGTGATGACGCAAGTTCAGAAAGAAAAGGAAAAGCGCAACAAGGAAAAATAGGCAAAAAAAAGAACTACAGGCTGGGAAAAAAAAACTGCCAGAAGACTCCGTTGGCCCGACGTAAGGGCAGGGCTGACCAAAGGGGGGCCAGTCAGACGTGTCAAAGGAAAGCGCAAGCTGCCTGACATCCCAAACCAGGGGGAAGTAACCTCAAGTCAGTCAATAGGAAACGAGGCTCGCGCGGCGTATACAGGCAATGTTTCCTAACAAACGAGCGGTCCTTTGAGTTGGTTACTAGACCATTAACGAGGAAAATGGTGTGAGGCGGACATACCTCAAAAAAACAAAGCTGAACGTCGTAATTCGGGTCTGTCATAGAGGACGGGTTCAGAAGAAAGATGTACACGTAACAGGAAAAATAGTCAAGATTATCGCGAATTAACTTAAGCTGAGGGGCCTCAAAGATCAAAAGCCTGGGGGGACGGGGACGGTGGGAAAAGGGGAAGCCCTAAGCGTGGGACTCCTATGAAAGA
>Ga0179593_1591307_pt1 | contig 20467 bp, 35 predicted proteins | sample CZODoug2_1_08_16_FD_185931 | JGI IMG/M metagenome (GOLD analysis project Ga0179593, IMG submission 185931) | Vadose zone soil fungal communities from Angelo Coast Range Reserve, California, USA - CZODoug2_1_08_16fungal (PacBio error correction) | ecosystem: Environmental > Terrestrial > Soil >...
CAGCCAGGGTGATTTTCATTTTATTCTCCTTCTATCTTCAGGGGGACGAGAGGGGGAGAGGCGAAGGAAAGAGGGAAGGGCGGAGGGGGCCAGTGCGCTCCGAAAAAAGCGTTGAGGGAAAGGGGGGAAGGGGAAGAACCATGGCCGCGGGGACCGCGACGAACCGGACAGAAAGGGGAGCCGGCTGAGCACGTTGGATGCTGATTGGAGGGCCAGTCAGAGGGAAGTCGGGACGGTGGTACGTCATGCGGATATGGTGGCATTCCGAAAGGCCAGGCGGATTTGTTCGAGGGGGAGAAAAAACCGTTCCCAAGGAGAAGGGGTGAGTACCATGATGCCGGGTGTCTCGTTTCATTCCCCGGGCATTTCCGTTCACAGGGACCGGCTGGCCGGTGAGGTGTAGACGCAGAAACAAGGGGGGAACCGGCAGGTCAGCGCCATCCTTCCACCACGACCTGTTAACAGAAAGGCGGGCGGCATGGGTAGACACGTCATAAAGGGAAAGAGTGCTTTCAAAAAACCTTCGAAGGAATAGGGTTCCGTAACAGCGCGCGCGACGGTCTGGCTAGCCTGGACCGAGGCGTCTCGCGGAGGGTCAAGGAGAAAAGGGGAAGGAACAGGTGGGGGAACGCGCTTGAAAGAGGAAGAATCGGAGGGAGGGATGGCCGGACCGTGCTGAAGCCGATCAAACGCGCAGTACTAGTACGGGAAAAAGAGGGACGGGGCGGCAGCAGTTGAAGGAGAACCGTGGGTTTGGGGGGTTGGGGAAATCAATACGGTGGCCTCGGAGTGACTCAGAAAATTCATCTGGGGAGGGAAGGGGGGTTATTCTCAAGAACGAAGCGCCCAGCCTGGTCGGCTCGGAGGTCCATTACTGGGGAAGGGAGTGGGTCACCCTCAGAAAATAAACAGGGTTGAGGCAGACGGATGGGGGAGAAGCCCTTTGCTGATAGAGGGATCTATGAGGCGAAATAAACCCCGCGCCATTCTTATAGGCTCCTGGAGCTCTTGACGGCGTACCTGCTAGAAAAAAGGGAAAGTGGACTTTAAGCGGTTCTTGTAGGGGGAAAGCTCTCGTAATGACCTAGGAGAATAGGAGGGTCCCGGGCCAGGAAGTAAGAAAAAAATGTGTTGTCTTCCATCTGCTAGAGTCCGCCGTTCGTCCATTAAAGCCCTCCGCTGGAAAGGGGGGAAACACGCCCGGTTTCCGGGGAGTGTGTTAAGTCTAAGACACCCGATGGGTAAAAAGAAAGCCTAATGGCCCGCTGGTATCCGCGCACCGGCGAAAAACGGCCTGGCCGCCTGGAAAGGCTCTGTTTTGGAAAATCGGCGAAGGAAAGTCAGCTTTGCGACTTCAACTCAGAGAGAAAACCTACTAAAGAAGAGGTCACCTGCTCCCAGCATTACCCGGCCGCGCGGGCGAGAAACAAATTGGTCATCCAGGCCCACTGGCAAAAGAGTCCTCCACGGGAGCTGGACAAAAAGGGAGAGGTGTCAGCGGAAGGACATCACGATGCTCAGGAAAAAACCAGGAAGGAAAAAAAACGACCGACCTGGCGAGCAGGGTCTTGAGGTTTACCGGTAGAGGGTCCTGTAAGGGGAAGGTAAGCGTAAGGAGACAAAAGATGACGGCAAGGAAGCGCCGGAGAAAAAACGGTGCGACTTCGCGCACGTCAAGGCAGCAAGCTCCCGCTATTCCGTGGAAGGGTTTCATCCTTCCTTCAGAGCGAACCGGCGGTGTTTAAAAAAAAAAAAGGCGTATACCGCTCATTGCTCGGAAGAGGCAAAAAAGGGGGGCTGGCAAAGGAAAGAAAGGTTTTCACCAGGGGCTGGGAACGCTGCTGGGCTTGCCCGGCTAAAACTTTTACGCGTTTTCTTGAAAGGAAGGTTCTCGGCCTGTTCAAAAGAAGGGAACTACGAGGTCTAACCGGGGAACGCGTGCAAGAGGAGGAAAGAAGACCTTCAAGCTCCGGGGGAAACGAAGCCGGTGAACCAGCCAAAGTCATTCCGCGCGAGGCGTAACCACCTCCTCGAAAGAAGGGGGGACAGCCCACAGCACCCGCAGGAGAGGGGCCAGACGCCGTGATAATGGACTGGTCTTCGCTCGTTAGAAAACTCCATTAGGTCAGGGAGGAGAGATATTCTTCTCCGTTCGACTCGCTGCTCATCCGCATCAGGGACTTACCAGCCGCCATGGAAAGGGACAAGGACGGTGGGACATGCCCCCCGGAGCCCGCCATAAGGACAAATTTACATCGAGGCCGAAAGGGCGTTCCCTCTACTGACCGACGCAGAACGGATCTCGTGCTAAGAAAAAACACTTAGCCTCCAAACCGCAGCCAGGCCTATAGGGGATAGGCGGGTTTCCGGGGACGCTGAAGAACTTCGATCGTGTGGGATTCCTAAGGCAGCTCCGGGTTGGAAAGGGGGGGGGGGCGCCAGTCCGCCCTGACCAAAGGGGTGAGGGCCTAGTCATGGTTTAGGGAAAGAATGAGAAAAAGGGGGGAAAGACCTCGGCAGACAGGTCAAAGGAGAAAAGGGACGGGGGCGGGGGCCAAAACCTGGATCCTCCTTTCCTTCGGAAAAAGGCCTTAACTGGCTACGTGCTGAGGGTAGGGAAAAACGACGGATCGTGTCCGAAAAAAAAGAAGGGAAGCGGGTGCGGGCCACTTCTCCCATCAGACGAACAAAAAAGAAAAGAGAGATATTTTAAGAAAAGGGGGAAACGGAACCGATTAACTATTCCCGGCGCACTGACCGATCAAAAACGGCTTCTTTTGCCAGAGGAAGGGGTCATTTCAGAAGAAGGGTGCCTGAATGCGGAGACGGTGGTCCCCCGCCCCCCGCGGCCGGAAAGGCCATTTGGCTGCAGAGTGCAAGCGCAGCGCTCATGTCTTCTAAAAGACCGGACCCTGCGGCCGGACCGCGGCTGTGCCGTAAGAGGGGAAGGTCCTAATAACTCGAGGTGCCAGGGTGGCCAGAAAAAAAAAGACGCCTTGCACCGAGCTAAAAAGGCGCCCCTAGAAAGATAGGAAAAAATGGTGGCCTGCGTTGCAGCCGGTTACCTTTGAAACTTGGGGGGGGAGCGGACTTCAGATTCCTTTCAAAAAGGGCGTCGTACCGAAGGGGGCGCCTTTACCGACAGATCACTGCCTCAGGGTCATCCGGGGCCAGGATGACTGGCGAGGCGGGCAAAGGTACAAAGGGGGCAAGAGGGCCAGGGGGAATGCGGCGGGGGAAAAAAGAAGCGTCTGTAGAAGGGAGGACGTATTACTGATAAGCCGAGAAGAAAGAACTCCTTTAGCATGTGGGGTCCCGCCCTTCAGGAAAATAAAGGGGAGGCTGGAGGACTAAAAGATTCGTGTTGCTTTTCAATGAAAAACGGAAGAAGAGAGGGGGGGGTGGGGCGTCCAGATCGCGCGGCGGGGAGAAAAGGGGACTCGTTGTCACCGGCTGGCCTTTTACCCCGCGCTCTGGAAAAGACACTCCGAGGAGAGGTGTATAAAAATAGGGTCCATAACCAGGCCGAAGAACAGGAGAAAGGAACGGGCAATAACGCTTACCAAATGCCCTGATCCGGGAAGAAAAGAGCCGCCCCAGCCCAGGGGGGGGGTGGGGGGGGGGGGGAGAATGCTTGCTGGAAACAAGAAGGAAACCCCCTACAAAGGGGGAGGAACTAGCTACGAGCGGGATGAGACAGGGCTGCGTAACACCGGGAGCATTCACGAAGGAAGGAAGAAGCCACGAATAGGGGAAATCGCTTGGCCGAGGACAGGAAAAAAAGTTTTTTTGAAAGCGGCGCAGGTCTCTCCGGACAAGCGTTGATCGCCACGCTTTACCCTACCCCTGCCACAAGGAACAGCGGACCGAAAAATTCACGAAACAGCGGTCGGTCGGGAGCTCCGCGCGAATGTCTGAGCAGCGGGGGTCCGCGGACCCTATGACCGCCATCGAGGATTCTCCGAAAAAAAGCACAGGGAGGACTCAAAGGGAAACAATTCCGGATGACAAGGGTCATTCTCGCCCGACGGCCTGGTAAGGGCGCATGTCCTGACCGAAAAGGCGGTTGCCCGAAGGAGGGGGGAGGGGGGGAGTCCCAAATCTGCCGGGCTTACCTAGCGAGACAAGGATGAGAAGTAGCCCCCAGGTAAGGAAGGTTCTCCGGGAGAAGCACCAGCTGGATGAGTCATCAAATGTCCACGGGAAGAATCTGGTTTGGCTGCAAGAGGACCCCTAAGAAAGGAGAAAGGCGGAGGGGGAAGACAAAAATCCCTCTTCTTTGCGGTGTCAGGAAAAGTTCTACCTTCAGGAAACCTATTCTATGGGGAAACACAAAGTGAGATACTTGACTTCCCGACAGGAAGGAGAAGATCAGAAGAGAATTTTGCATCCCTACCATAAAATGCAAATTCCCTTCTACCTATCCTCTTCTGAAGGAAAGACGCCGAGACGCGGAAGAAGGACACCGACGTGAAAGCGGGCTGGGCTTTCGATAAGCAGAGATCTATCAGCACCTGGCTGTGATCGCTAACATCCGCTAAAAACACCCTGCGCGCCATTAATAACAGGGACCGAGTTCCCCCAGGACGACCCAGAAAGAGCCTACACGGAAAGGGGGTGGCTTGAGCCATACAATAACCTCAAAGAACTTGCCTGGTGCCGACGTTGCCATGATGCAGGACTATGCCACCGGGCGATCAGAACGTGGCAGCACGTCGATTTCACTGGGACACAAAGGCAAAGAGTATCTTGGGCGCGACGGGGCCTCGCCTTGACAAAAACGGGGGGGGACCTATGCCGCGGAAGAAGAAAAACCACTCCCTATTCTTCTGAAGAGAGACAATCGCGCTCGGGGAAAAGGAGCGGCGGGCAGAGAAAAAAAAAGGCAAAATTCTACAGAAGGACGCGCGCTGTAAGGGACACCTACCCGTACGCGACGGGGGGTACGTTAACGAGCAATCAGCCTGCTGACTTAGAAGTCACACACCATGAGCCCAGCGAGGACCAGGGTCTGAGGTGCCGGACGGGAGCGGAAAGGCTTTTCGGCAAGGGTCTTCGTCTACCGGCTCGTTGCCACCAAGAACGGACATCCTTCTTAGGCCTCTAAGAAGGGCGAAAAGTTAAGACTGCAAAGAAGGCCTAATAACACTCTCGCCGGGGACCGGATCAAACTCACCCGCGAAGAAAAAGCAAAAAGGGTTAGGGCCTGCCCCGCAACCCAAAGGAAATCAGTAAGGAAATCCCTGAAGTCCCCTCGACGGGAGAAAAATGCCACAATCAGCAGACCCTCCCCGAGCTCAGAGAGCCAGCCTGCTTCTTTTCAATCGTCGCTTCGCGCCATGGTGACAAATTCACGCCCCGCGCACGACGTTCCGGCGCCCCTGGAAGAGCATCCCGTGGCCGCCCTGGATCGTCTTACTTAAGGCTCGCCTACTAGGACTGGAAAACCCTAACCAAATATCGAAGGAGACAACCTGCACTACAGGAGGAAAGAGTCAACACACAACAACGGATGATGAGGGGATAGAGATATCCATCCATTTTAGAGGTTTTCTTTCTCCAGGAAAAAGTAGTTGTCTAAAGCAGAGGATCGAGGGAAGCTCGGGCCAGTTCGTCCATGGCGGTCTCTTTTCACGCCTTCCTGAGCGGCGGGGTACCCTGGGAGGACCCTTTCCGCGGGGACGCTACGAGGCCGGGACAAGGCAGGCAGTCGGCGCCGGTGAAAAAGGCTCTTGTCAGGATTGTGGCATGGAGCAAGGCGATTTTACTTTGCAAGGAGGGACTGGCCGTCGTAGTCTCCGCGGGCCAGTGGCTGCGTTTGTGGAGGGAGGATCTCGCTGATCCGTCCCTCTATGGTTGACCATGAGTGAGTATCGTTGAAGAAGCCCGGAGCGCAGTGGAAGAATCTATCCTAAGGACCGAGGCCGTGTCGCTCGGGTGGCCACGATCGGTAAAGCAGCCCCCGGCCGAAAACGCGCCCGTCCGGCCAAAAAAAACCCATGTACTCTGAACAGGACGACGAAGGTGGCCACACGGGGGAAGCAGGGCGCGTTCACTCCCCAGGGTCGGGGCGTAAAAAAGGTTAGGTTCCGTACCGCTCTCTTCTTTCTATAACCTTAGCGGCTCTAGGGAAGGGACGATGTACCTAGGGAGAAGGACCCAGAGCGCGAAAAATCGGGGGTTCTGGGAGGATTTCCCTCTGCCTCGGCGGGACCGTCTCACTTCTCTCAGAGAAGGGGACCGGCGCGCTGGCTGTCGTAGTGAAAGGCCGTGATGAAGCCAAGGATATCGAGGAAGGCCTTCCTCTGGAAAAAGGATTGGGTGGGGGGGGTCTATCAGATTGAGGGTTTTTTAAAAACGACCTCGCCCAGCCGGGTCTGAGTCAGGACCATGGCCAGGAGGGTAAAAACCGCTACTTGCGCAGAAGTTTGAGGCAGCAGGAGGGGAGCGATCGCGACCAGGTGCGCTGAAGGAGACGAAGAAAGAGGAAAAAGCCAGGACGGACTTTCGAATTTCTTCAGTCCCTGCGCGGGAGCACGGAATGATCCGGGAGTCAGGGGGTAAGTTCTTGCTTGTAGTTCACCATCGAGCGAAGGGCCGGGACGAGCACAACGTCAAGAACTCCGTCACGGTGTGGGGACTGACCAGGATCGTTTCCTTCCCGCAGGAAAGTACTGACACCGAAAAAAAAGGCGGGAACGGGGCGTGTAAAAGTTAAGAGGGGAGGGGGCCTTGGAGGGAACCCACCGAGGACCGTTGACATGATCGATGTCCCGCTTGGCTTCGCGACCGTGGAACATTCCCTGCGCCTGGGAGGAAGAGGTGGACGAAGCCGAAAGGTGGCGCAATTCTCCGACTGAGCCTGCAGGGCAAACCCCCATGCCGCGTCGCCTTCGGAACAGCATTACAAGGGAAGCTGGCTAAAGGGGGTCAAAAGCTGGGCCAAAAAATCGAGTCCTACCCAGGGTGGGACTGGCCGCGCCGGAAGGGCGCGTGTCATAGGTCAGCGGCCAAAAGGAAATGACAATGCAACGAAAAGGAGCAGCCGAAAAAACTTGTGTCAGCGCAGGTAGTGACGAGGGAGCCGCTGGTCCTTGGGGGCGGGGGACGGGTAAAGCGTGCGGAACGCATTACTGTCCGTAAAGGAAAAAAAGCTCATGCCAAAAAAAAACCGTGAAGGGAACAAGACAAAAGCAAGCTCCCGCTTCGTTGCCGGAGGGGGGCTTTCCTTCTTGCTGCAAAACCGCGGGTTTCCGAAACTTCCCCGCTCGGTCTAGAGGGAGAGAAAAGCGGGCTGGACGGCCCTCGGGGGAAGAGGCACGGGTTAATGGGGCGGCGCGCTCTGGGCTGGAAACTGCGGGCCCGTTGGAACGCCGTGAGGGAACGGCGTCATGTTCTCGAAAAATGGCCTGTCTAGGACTACAGAAATCAAGCAAGAGGGCACGGGGAAGCGGCGGTGGTCACTGCGAAGCCGTGAAAAAAAAAAGCTACAGTCAAAGGCGATCTGGCAACACGCGCCGTCAAAGAAAGGCCACCACAGCACTCCGCAAAAAAGTCGACAAAGATATAGATGTTCTGCGGCTAAGACTGGCGGGCACCACCCGAGACATGGGGGAGTTCGGCTTCGAGAACTTCTCCTTCCTCGGAAATCTCATGCGAAAGGAAGAAGAAAGCTGCTAAAAAGTGGGAAAGCCCCAAGGGGACCTGCCCGCCAGAAGAGAAAAGCCTGCCCCGTGTGACATCGAGGCCGCTGTAGGGTCCCGGCGAGACATGGAAGGAAGACATCTGGGAAGGGGATACGCGGAAGCAGCGACAAAGAACGTGACCAAGCCGAAGCAGCAAGTCCACACCGGAGGGCCGATATGGCCCTAGGGTGCCGGCTGGACTATCTTCCCGGAAATTGGATTCTGGCCCATGAGAGGGGGGATTCGAAGAACTGGCCAACCAGAGGGTCCGGCTAGTAGAAACCATGAGCGCTGAGGACGCGCCCATCTCTCCCATGTCCCGGCGGCCGACGGGGGGCGGGACCCACAAGAGCCGCCTTCCGGCGTCAAGGAAACCGTACTGGGGGGGCTTGGAAAGAGGAGGAAAGAGGGGGACCAAGGTCATCAAAAGGTGGGGGGCCCGGGCCACTTATACAACATCTCTCTCAAAAAAAAAAAGAATTGTAAAAGATATAGATGGGACCATTCCCCCCTATTACGAAGGGACACGGACACGATCCCTTCGTTGAGAAAGGACATAAAAAAAAAGGCAGACGTCCAGCAAGAATTCGTGCTAAAGGGGGGGGGAAAAGAACCCCGGCGGCACAATGAAAGGGAAAGATGCAAGTTCGTCATCAGAAAATCATGTCTTCTTACTAAACCAGCAGCCCTTGGCCCTCACACAACAAGGAGGGGAAGTTCAGGATGTATAATACAACCTGATCTGAATGGGATCCCACGACGATCGCCTTCCTAGAGAAAAGCCGGACATCACGAGGAATAAAGGGGGGGCCTGACTGGAAGTGTGAGGGGGTTCTGCTTAGGCGAGAGCCGTGCCAAACTTTCTTCTTTCCCGCCCTGTCTAAAGGGACCCTCCATTCTCAAAAAGGGGCATCGAACTACCTTGCAGGTACATGGGCCTGGAAGGAGTTCATTGCGTCTGTAGAAAGGACTTCGGACTGAAAACGCGTCGTAAAAGACTAGAACCAACAAGAAATCCGGGGGAACCCCTAAAGGGATCCGTAACATGATCGGATCAAGTCTGCCGTCGGCGAAGGAGCGTTTTCTTTTTTCAAGAGCGGTGACGGTCGCGTGGTTACGTGAAAGTATATACTGTCTCTGGGGGGGAAAAAAAAAACGGAAAAAGGGGGGAAACCCGCGCTCAAAAAAACTCTGACTCAAAACGTGAACGAGGGACGTGGTAACCTAGAGACAAAAGGCCGAACATGACCGATACAGAGGGGAAAGGGCAATAAGCTTCACTTTCCGCGGCATCCCAGCGCGATCCAAAGGGGGTAACACGTTCGTTATAAAAAGAGGCCCAAAACAATTTTTCCAGCCGAGCGACGAAACGGGATAATAAGAATGCCACCCTTTTATCAGGCACGAAAAGGGGATTACAACTCCGTGCAAAAAATAGGGAGCTTGCTGCCTGAGGAAGAGGTAAATAACCAAAAGGGGGGGAGCGGAAAAAGAATCAGGACAGGGGCGGTTATCAGACACGCTTTAAACGCCACCAAAGGACCATCTTACCGTCACCAATACCCTGCGCGACAGCCGGAAAAGGCGGCTCGCGACGGGAAGGGGCTGAGCACGGGAAAGCTTCAAGGACAGCGCCAGCGGCGCCGTCCATCGAGGGGGGGAGAGTACTCTAGGGGGGCCTGGGGACAGAAAACAGTGAATTCGACCCGCTGCGGAAGGGGAAGGGTTTCAGCAAGAAAAGCTGCCTGGGGGCCGGTGCCAAGGTTTCGAAAGGGGAGGTTTTAAGGCGCCAACGGCCCCTGGCTACGATCTCTGAAAAAAATAAGGAGCAGTAGCCGAAAAAGGAAGTGAAGGGGGGGGAGCGAAGCAAGGATCATCACGGGATCCCAACGGGGGGTCGCGGCAAGAAAAAACATCCGCCAAGACCGGGGGGGTGGGGGGGGGGGGGGGGGGGGGGGGGGGGGGGGTGGGTGGGGGGGTCACACCGCCCCGTTTTAAAAGGCTGTCGTGTAAGTCCGAAGGCGGGAGAGCATATTTAAAAAATGAGTTAATAGAAAGCCCGGGCACGGAAGAATAACGTTCTCTAAGCTGGTGCATCCCTACCAAGGAATTAAAAGAGGGGGATCCTCGGCGACCTAATACGATAAAGAGACGCGCGCTCCGAAAAGGGAGGGGCTGTGCTATTTCGAGGCAGAGGAAAGCGATCCTCAACCTTTAGACCGGATCTAAGAACGCGCCCCTGGAGCCGAGGAGAAAGTTTACCAACGGACGGCAAGTCATGGCCCCGACCCTCCCGAGCCCTGCTGTGCTAGTGCCGGCTTGAGCCAAGAACCAGACCGCTAACCATCTTCCGAGGGGGAAAGAACGGAGCTTCATCTCTGGAGGAGCCGGAAGTGCAACTGAAAAAGCCCCGCCAGCTCGCCGTAAGATGAGAGACGTGCTCGTCTTCAGCACGAAGGCCAAAAACTCCAGAAGTCCCTCTGCAAAGAGAGGGAGAAAAGAGCTCTAGGTCCACACTGGCGGGGGGAACCTTACATCGCAAGAGCAGAATCCGGTGCCAGGCGCGAGGATGAGGGATTTGGAAAGAAAAAGAAACCTAGGGTGTTGAAAGAAAGAAGACATCTTTACTGTTGTCTCACCATGCAAATCCTCGAGGGTTCAGTAACCGGGTCTAAAGTGGGCCAGAGGGGGGAACCCTGCGTCCTGGTCTGAGACCTGCTACGTTGGAACCGAAGCGGGGCCAGCCTGCTTTCTGGATAGACGTGAAAGCACAGAAAGGGGATTTACGAACTTACATAAAATCTACAAGGGACCAGGGAGAAAGAGCGCCTCACTAACGATTCTGGGAGCAACAAGCAGCCTGGCCGGGATACCCCACCAAAAAGAAGCCTTAGGAAATTCATGAAAAAGAGTGGAGCTCAGACATGCCACAATCAGCCTCGAAAGATCTCATCCTGCGGGGCCTTCTGCTGTTCCTTCCTAAAGGGAACGCGGCCCATGAAGAGGGGGACCACTTGGAAAACCCCGATTTCCCCGAGAGCCCTTGGAAGAAAGAAAACGCCTTGAATCAGCCGCGGCCTACTTCTGCTTACCACCCTCCGGGCAAATCGATATAAAGACAATTCCCGAGTCTATCTCAAAAAGGGGGAAAAGAGAGCTGTGTCTCTCCGGAGAGGACGGGGGCTTGTCCAGAGTGGCGCGGAGGAATTCCTCGCTGGAAAGCGGCCCATTTCTGTCTCTTGAAGGAGACTGGAACGGAACGGAGAAGGGGGGGGAAGTGGCCCGCGAGACAGAAAGAAAGGGGGGGAGGAAGAGGCCGACCTTGAAGGCTAGGAGGGAAGGAGTGTTGCATGGCTGGCCTCCAGGCGAACTGGCAGGTACTTTACTGGGGAGCTCATGCGAGGTGAGGGGCCGATCGAAGGAGGGAGGAGCCTCCTGATCGGTAAAAGGGAGGGGGGATTACCATGAGTCCCGGGGGGGGGCTCTTTCAGAGGGACATTCTTAAGTCCGAACTCCGAGAGAGGCCGGGTTGGACACGAGGTAGCGAATCCCCCTTCAAATCAGTGTTCAGCGCACGGCCACTCCAGAAAAGTCCTAAAAAAAGGGAGCATGGGGACATAGCCCGGGGAGGGAGTTCACTTCCAGCGCTTAATGCCTCTGTTAGGTCCTTCACCAGAGAACGCGCGCTCGAGGGGAAGGAAAGGGAGGAGGAGCGCTGCCGCGGACAGCCGCGCCATTGTGGCCAGGAGGAGCCGCCTTTCCGCCAGAACGGGCGGGGGTCTGGGTTGCCGCGCCGCCGTGCGACTCCTAGAAGAAACGGAGAGGGGCTGGAAACAGTAAAATGCCGTGATGAATCCGATCGCCTCGTGGAGTACCTTTTCCTCAGGCATACGGCACCAGGCCTCAAAAGGGTCTGGGGGGAGAACACGCACAAGCTGGATTCGGGATGGTCTGGCAATGATGGGGCAATCACGGGGACCCGGGAAAAGGGGGGGCTTGGGCTAGAGGTACATCCAGGGAGGGGAACTAGTCTCGCCCGCCTCTAATCTGCAGACCGCACAAGCGGAAGAAACTGAGCTCTGGAAGGGAGAGGTAGCTGGTAATTGGGAAGGAAGTTCGTGCTATTGTATGCAGACATCTAGGAATTCCTGAAGCTCCGGCCAAAGAAGGGAAGCCGTCACGGGCTCGCTGTGAAGAACTCCGGTTCTCCGTAATGACAAAGCCGCTGAACGGGGAAGGTGCAACCGCCCTTTTTAAACGGCCGTCTGGTGTCTGGGAAAAACCAACCTAGGGAGAAAAAGAATCCAATTGTTCGCGGCACCGGCGCACGTTCCTTGCAAGGATACTTGAACGATTCGCTCTCTTCAGAAAGTGTAAAAAACGACCTGAGCGCCGTGCACAGAACAGCCGCTGTCAGCCGAGACACAGACATTTGAACGGGAAGGTCCGAGACGGGAAAGGGGGAGAAAAAGGCCACTAAAAACAGTCCTCCCCGGCGCTGCAATGGCGCCTCGCTGGCGCTGGGGAGGTCCGAAAAAATCACGCTGCATCAGAAAACACGCCCTGACCTTAAAAACGAAAAAGAGACTGTAGTGACAGGGTGAAGGGGGGAGGTTCCTTGGTCGGTGGCCGAAGCTTGGCGATCACCGGGAGGTCCGAGAGACTGCGCAACGGAGCCCTGTCCACCACAAGTCGGAAAAAGAGAAAGCAAACGTAGGTTGCGTCGTGTCATCCTTGACTTCGTGCAAAACCGCGTTGTTCGAAAGGCTTATCCCGCTCGGGACGCGGGCGCTCAACCAGCGTGGTGGAGGACTCGCAAACTGGAGGAATCTGTTTTCAAATAGGGTGGAGGGGGGCATTTAGCATGTTTTCTAGGTAAAGCAGACGGGGTTAAAAGAGGAGGAGGGTAGCCTCTTGCTGCGGGGGTTGGCGTGACATTAGTTTGTTACGGAAAGAAAGCGGTAGGTACTGATGTAGATTAGTTGGGGCGAGGGAGGAGGTAGGAGTGTATCGGGGGTGGGGTGGTCGTAAAGAGAGTGAGTGAAGTGAGACGGGGACATGGGGACGGTGAGTAGGGGGGGGATGCGGCGCAAGGTAGGGTGGAAGGGAGGGTGGGGTGTTGAGGGTGGGAGGAGAAGGGGGGTAACAGTTGCCGGTGTGTAGGCGTGGGGGTGGAAAACAGCGGGGGGGGGGAGCAAGCAACTATTGGAGGGGATAGTGCGGTGTGGGACGTGCACATAGTGTGGGGTTACAGAGAGGGAAGGGGTTCCAGCGGGTTGATGGAGAGTGGGGCTAGGAAGGGGAGAGGGGGGGGCAGAAATGTGCAAGTGAGGGGCGGTTGGGGAGCGGACAGGGTGGTGCACCCTCAGCGTGGGGCGGGATTTGGAGGGTGGAGGAGGGAAGGAGAAGAGTTAGTGTAGGGTTGAAGTGGTGAGGGCAGAAGAACCGTGCGTTGTGTGGGTGCGTGGACGGGGAAAAATAGGGAGGGGAAGCGTGGCATTGTACGGACAGCTGTGGATGAAGAGACAGGTCGTCATGGCGGTGGGGGCCGGGGGCATGGTGCGGGAGGGGTCTCGCTCTCTCGTGGGGATTGTATAAATGGGGGATAGAAAAAAGCACAGAAGAATGGATGTAAATGATGATAGGGGACCCTGGGTCCTGAGCGTATGGTAGGGGGTCCTATTCTCTATTTTGAGGCGCGGATCAGGGTCAGAGGGGGAGGGAGACTGGCGAGTTGGGGACGAGCCAGGGGGCTTCGTGCGGGGTCGGGGGTCGTAATAGCGGGGTGAGGGGTTAAAGGATGCGCGGGGTGACATAGAAGGGATGGTAGGGGGGAGGTAATCGTTGGACCTTCTGGCAAGGCGGGAGGCGTGTGTCGGGGGCAGTGGGTGGATTACGGCCTGGGAGGTTGGAGTTAGAGGTCTAGTGGAATTCAGAGGAGGGGGATCGGGGAGGTGTGGAAGATGGGGAGGGGGGAAAAGAAGACAAATAAACGGTGTTGGGGCGGGAGCGGGGCGAAGGAGAGAGAAGGTAGTGGGTGGAGGGGGTGTAGGGGAAGAAAGTGTTGGGGGTGAGGAGCGTGGGGGGGAGGGTTAGAGGGAAGGGGGAGAGAAGGGTGGCGTTCGGGTGAAAAGAAGGTAGAGAGGCCCGCCGCGATTGCGGAGGGAGGGGCATTCCTATGTCTGAGGTGCGTGAGAAGGTTTGTCTCGAGGAGTGCTGGTAAGGTTCATGAGGCGAAGAGTCGGGGAAACACATGCCGGGATGGAAAAGGGGTTGGGAAGAGGAGGGGGGGGCGTGAGTGAGCGAGTCGTTGGTGTGACTTTAAGTAGTTGGAGAAACTGTAAAACCGGGGGGTGGGAGGGAGGGTGGGAGGGGAGAAGGGACAGGATTATGGGGGAAAGTAGGAGAAGGAAAGCGGGGAGAGGTGACGGGGGTCCCTACATTGCAAGGTCCGGAGGCGAGGGGGAGGGGTAGGGTAGGTGGGGAGGCGCGGGCTGCTGAAGTCGACAGGGGCCTGGTTGGGCTGGGGGGGAGGGGAGAGGGACAGAAGGAAGAGGGCTATGGGGAGTATAGGGGTGGGGATAGGGGAGGGGAGGGGGGAGAGCGGAGCGGCCCACAATGGGGGACAACGGGGAGAGGGTTGGGACGTATGTGGGTGCACCAGTCGCCAGGGGGGCAAAGGGGGTGGGGGGGCGAGGAGTAACCCGCTGCTGTATAAAGATGCAGACTGACCGGACAGCTATTGGGTAATGGGTGGCCGGGGGTGAGGTGCCTGGGGTATGTGCGGGAGAAGTCAGGGGAGGGGGGGGGATGAGAGGGCGGATGCATTTAATTGTCGCCATCTGGGCGAGCCTCTGGGACAGGGTTAAGTAAGATAAGAGCATGACTCTCATAGTTAGTTGAGGGGAGATGAGTTGGTGATAAGTGGGGTGGGCGGCAGAGGTTACGTAGCGGGCTTGGTGCTCCGATATCGGATCTAAACGGATGGGCAGAGGGGAGGGGTGGGTAGGTGGGTAAAGAAGGGTAAGGGGAAAGGGGCTCTGCGGGGGTGGGGAGGTATCTGTCTGTGGAGAGGAAGGGGAAAGAGTGTGAGAGGGAGAAGAGATCAATGGGGGGGGAAAGTCCTGGGCGCACGGAGGTACGAGTGGTTTACGTCCTTTGAAGTGGAGTGGCGGGGTTTTGTGGACTTTACGGGGCGTTTTGGCTCGGGGGGTGTCTCGCTCGTCGGACTACGTTGGGTGCGGGAGGGATGGATCTTGGTCGGGGTCTCCTTATTTTGATAGAGGGTGAGATTGGAGGAGGGGCTGTGAAAAAGGAGCGGGGGGGTGGGTGGCCTGTTATGCGCTATATGAGTGGAGAGGGGGAGGTAGAGATGGGCTGGGTGTCTCGGGAGGGAAAGAGGAAATTGTGAAGAGGGGAGGGACAAGTTGTGGGGTTGTGACGGCCGGCCCCAGCTCTGTTGGATCCTTTCCAAAGGAATTTAGGGGGGAAGGGCAACGCAAGTCCGCGATCTCTCTTGCTTCCCGTTTGCCGAGATTACGAGGGGACGGCGGGTGGACGGGAAGAAGTGTACGGGGGGGTATACATGGAGGATGGCTCACTTAACGAAGGGAAAAAGAAGGGCGTCAAGGGGGTGTTACGGAGATGAGCTATACATATTTTTGTGCGTGGGGTGTTACGCCGCCGAGACGCTGACGGATTGGAATGTGGGCCTGTGATTGGATGCTGGAGGTGGGGAAAGGGAGAGGGGAGAAAGTAAGGGAGAGGAGAGGGGTTGGGGCGCGAGGGTTGGGTAGAGATTAAGGGAGGTGAAGGGGTCGAGGGCGATGTAGGGGTGGGGGGGACTGTGAATGACGAGCTCGGAGGGTTCTTCCTGTCAGGGGCAAAGTGGTGCATTCCCGTGTGCGGTCATGGCGGAGGTGGGAGGGTGGAGCGTGTAAGCGGGGTAGTGGGTGGGTGGGCGGTCCGTGGAGGTGGGGGAGCTGTGCAGCGGGCGGGGGGCTTTCTGGTGGTCACTGATTTGGTTGCGCGGCTGGGGAAGAGCCGGAGGAGGGGGACAGTTTGGGGTGGTTGGACGGGAGCTCGATAAGGGAGCGGAGAATGAGGAGGCCGCAGCTACAGAAATTCGTTCAAGTCGGCCGTGCGCTACACGGGGGACCGGTGGGGGTGGGGGTGATAGTTCGGGGGGGGAGGATAAGTGAGGGAATGGGGGGGTCGGGGGGGGGGGGGGGGGGACTTTTGGGGGGAGTCTAGGGATATTGCAAGCAGGTGAATTGAGGAGAGGGGAGGAGTGGGTGAACCCACCGGGGGGATGTTGTCGTTAAAAGAGAAGTTCGGATGGAAAATAAGGTGGGCGGACTCTGCACGCGGAGAGGACCCGACAACCGTGGCTGGCAGGGGGTTACAGGGGGGGAGGGGGGAGATGTGCAGTGATTGTGGGGTAGGGGGGGTGGGGGGAGGTACAATGAGGGATAAGAAGGGGAGGGGAAGGGGCGGGGCTGGGGGGGGGACCAATACGTACTGCTTGGAGTGTCGGAATGGTAAAGAATTGGCATTGGAAGGAAGGGTGTGGGGGTGAAGAGGTTGAGGAGGCGGGAAAGTGGGGATAGGAAGGGGGGGATACCAAGAACCGACAGAAGATAAGCTCACCGGATATTGTGGATAGGGGGGGGGGGGGGGGTTAAGAGAAGAGGGGGTGGGGAATGTGGGGGGGAGTGGAGGGGTGAAGGGGGGGGTTGGGGGGGGGAGGAAGGAGAAGGGGGGATGGAGCGGAGGGAGTGGGATAAGTGGTGGGGGGGCAGGTAAAGTGGAGGAGCTACGGAGGGAAAAAGAGGTGGGGGGAGGAGTGAAGGGATGGTGAGGGCTGGGAAGAGAGGGGAGGTAGGGGGGCTGGGGGGATGAGGGGGAGGGGAGGTGGGCGGGGTTGGTGGGGAGGGTATGGGTAGAGGAGAGGATAAGAAGGAAGTGTACTAAGGGGGAGGGGGTAGGGGGGGGTGTGACTGTGCGGAAAGGAGGGAAAGGTAGGAGAGAGGTTACTGCGAAATGAAGGACGGAGGGGGGGGCGGGGGGGCGGGGGTGGGGGAGAAAGGGGACGGCGGAGAACGGTGCGTCCGGAGGGAGGGGGGGAGAGGGGTAGGGTGCGTACAGCGTTGGTGAGGAGGGTTGAGAGGGTAAGGGGGGGGTGCGGGAAGGGGGGAGGGGGGCGGAGGAAGAAAGGTGAGGGGGAAGGGAGATCGGGGGAGGGGGTTCAGGAGTGAAGAGGGGATGGGGGGTGTCGGAATTGGACCAGGGGTGATGTGGGGAGGAAAGGAGGGAGTCAGGTTTGGAGAGCGTCTGGTGTTAGGAGGGGAAGTAAGCAACTGTCATGGGGGTTGTTGGCCCCAGAGTGCCGCGACAGAAGACGGTGGGTGTGCAAGGAGATAAGTGAGGATAAGGGGGGATTGTCGGGAGAGTAGCTGGGGGGGGTATGGGGGAGAGTTGGGGGGACACTGGAGGGAGGGGAGGAGTATGGAGTCATGCCAAAAGGTGGGCATGAGGTGGGGCAGGGAGTCAGAAATAGAGGGGGTGGGTGGGGGGATTGGGGCATGGGTGGGAAGGAGTGTCGCAGGGATGGTAGGAATTGAAGTGGGAGTACGGAGGAGCTGTGGCGCTGAGGGAGAGGGTCAGATGTTGGGGGGGGGGGGGGGGAGGTTGGATGAAGGGTAGGGCAGATATAGAGGGGAGGGGAAGGAGAGAGGGGGGAGGAGATAGCTCTGTCATGAGGGGATGAGGGGGGGGGGGGGGGGATGTGAAATGGAAGGGTGGGGGGTACGAAGGGGGTCTTCTACTAACCCGGTAACGGAACTGCTGCAAAGGGGGATGGGGGAGGAGTGGGGATGTTAAAGGGGTAGTGGGAGGTCTGGGTGATGGGAACAGGGGGGTTGGGGAATAAGAGGCGAGTAAGAAAGGGTGAGGTGAGGACAGGGGGTAGGGGTATGGTGGTGGGGGGAAAAGTGCTGGGGGGGGGGGGGAGCGAAGGGGAGTAGGTATGGGGGGAGGGGGGGGGGGGGGGGAGGATGGGGGGAGAGGGGAAAGGTGGGGTTTAGGAGAAAATGAGGGGGGGGGGTGTGGCGTCGGGTGAGTGGGAGGGTGGGGGATGTGGAGAAAACGGGGGGGAGGGCGGGTGGTAGGGGCCTAGGGGGACGGGGGATGAGGGGGCTTGAATTGAAGGTGGGTCCGTCGCTCGATGGGTGTGGGGAAAGGGGGGGGGCGAGGATAAGGAGCTGTGCGAATCACGGGGACTGGGTAGGTTGGGGGGGGAATGGATGGGGATGAACGAGGTGTCAGGATTAGGGTAAGGGGGGAGGGGACCGGGGAAGAGGGGGAGGGGGCTGGGAGGGCGGGGGTGGAAGAGTGGAGGGAGGGGGAATGACGCAAGTACGTGAAAAGAGGGGGAGGATTGGGGCGGGGTGGGGGGGAGGGGGATGGGGGAGATGTCAAATGAGCAGGTATAAAGGGGGAGGGGTTGGGGAGAGGAGGTTTTGCTGGAGGCCATGTGCAAGGGGGGGCGTAGTGGGGATGCCACAACAGCAAAGGGGGGGTGGAAATAGGCGAAAGCACCGCAGGGGGGAAGAGACTGTGGGGACTGAAACGAGCCTTTTTTTACGGACTTTAGTGGGTCGACTGCTTCGCGAGAAAGAAGGAGGAGGCCCGCCAAACGCCAAGGATGGGGAAAAAAATTCATTATGGCTGGCGAGAGGGGCAGGTACCAGTTTGGGGCAAAGAAGGGGTTCAGGAGAAAATGCTGAAGACTGAGAAAGAGAAAGGAGAAAAACAAAACAAACCACCCCCACACCACCCCACCACACCACCATTCTCAAAGGAGGGTCGGTTTGATCCAAAAAAAAAAAAAGAACATTAACTGCTAATACCAAATTATCCTTCTTCTTCTGCAAAAGAGGGTGGTTTGCTGTGGGCCTGCGACTGGGGGGGCGGGGCTCGGGGGGGGGGAAAGCGCTGTTTCAAATTGAAAAAGGAGGTAACCCCTCTCTAAAGGTTCATTCTCTGGAAAAGGGAGTTCACGCGGCTGTACGGGGAAGAAAAGGGGAGAAAGAACATTCCGAGAAAATGAGACGGTTCAAGACGAAAGAAAGAGCCGCCAGAAATTGTTAAAAAGATTGTCCCCGAGGCCGAAACCACCGAAGGTTGATCGCGGACTACTAGCGGTAGAAAGGAGACGAAGCATTGATTACAAAAACTAATTATGAGAGACCGAGTACGTGCTCGAGTCGCCCCTGGGCCAGGGCTCGAAGAAAAAGTCGCAGGATAAAAAAAAAAAACACCGGAAAAAAGTACAGGAAACAGTCAACCCTCTTCAATAAAGGCTCTACATCCATTTCTTCGGGGCAGCTCGCCGACGGTCCAGGCGGGCAGAGTGAGGGCCGGAAAAGAGAAGAGTCGGCGCAGAGGGAGAGGGTATGTGGGGCACCCAAGGACCTGTATTACCACCTTGTCATTCGAAAACGCTTGCAGTGTAATGCAGAAAAGACAGGGGCTTAAAAGGGATTCGAAAGGAGTTTTTTGACCACCTCAAAAGAGGGCCTGCTCCCGAGCTCTACAACGAAAAGAAATATCCATTCGCATGACGGGACAAAAAAAACACAAAAAAGGCGAGCGAGGGAAGTCGGAGAAGCATCGGGAAACAAGAAGACCCCTCCTCCGGAAAAGGTGCGTTTTTCACACCCCGTTCCGCGGCGGAGGAAAGAGGGAAAGTCTGGAAGAAGAGTACACAGGGACTTGCCAAAGACCGTAGATCCCGATGGTCTGCGAGCTGGAAACAAGCAATGAGAAAATGAGGATCCTCAAAGGAGAGGAACCTACTCGAGGGAAAAGAGACCTGCTCTCCTCCTGTCGGGGGGCTGGGCGAGTGAGTCAGCGCGAAAGAGAAGGAAAGAGTAAGATCGGACCGGAGGACAAAAAAAACGAGCAAGGGGCCGATGGTGTACTCATGGACCCCAGTCATTGCCAACACGACCGACCCGGAGGGGGGAAGGGCGGAAATACATGCTTCAGAAAGGACTGGTGACCGGAAAAGGAAGGGGCATGTTCACTGGGACACCTATCTATGCTCAGGAATCACGGAAGAAAGGGGGGGGACGAAAAAGAAGCGCATACGACTGGAGACTTCGGGGGGCGATGCCGCGCCATAAGAACAAACGCCATTCGTTCAGGAGAGCTAAAGCGAGCTCAGGGGGACGAAAAGAGGAATCGAAAAACTCTATCACGAGAATCTGCATACTAGAAAAGGGCAGTGAACCTCCCCTATTCTCAGAACGGGGAGAAAAGCAGGAGAGAAAAGAAAAAAGGTGGAAGAAAAATCTGAAGGAGGAAAAGGGAAGGCCTGACTGCCTCTGGAAACCTTCTTTTAGGGAAGAGAAGAGAAAAAAGATGAAATAACGGAAAGACCCTGAGGGAGGCTACTTTAAGGTGCTCTCCGGCTTCCAAGGGGAATCATGGTATCAGTAAAGGGATAGAGGGAGAGACACAGGAACCATTCCAAGAGGAACTGAACAACAACTCCTTACTTCCATTCATCAAATCCCTTCATTCCATAGCACTGGAGAAATCCGGGGAAAGGAAACCAAGAGCCGATCCTCCTGAGGGGGAGAAGAGAGAGTCCACTTAAGAGTCACGGCCACTTGTAAAACCTCCTCCTTTCCTGCAGGGGCAATTCACCAGAGCCCCGCCCGGGAAATAATCCAAAAAAAATCCCCTCCAAGGAAAAAAAAAGAAAATTAAATGTG
>Ga0179593_1712759_pt1 | contig 20466 bp, 25 predicted proteins | sample CZODoug2_1_08_16_FD_185931 | JGI IMG/M metagenome (GOLD analysis project Ga0179593, IMG submission 185931) | Vadose zone soil fungal communities from Angelo Coast Range Reserve, California, USA - CZODoug2_1_08_16fungal (PacBio error correction) | ecosystem: Environmental > Terrestrial > Soil >...
GGAAAGGATCCCTCCGGCGCGATCTTAAGGACGGCAGGATGCCGAAAAAAGAGAAATTAACTGTCCACCTCCCCTTACCATGGGGGTGGTTTCCCAGGAGGAAAAAGGTGTTGATTGCCCAGAAAGCCTCGACAGGAGCAAAATACTCTCCGGACTAAAAGCCGGGGGGATGGTGTGCGTGAACGAGGTGTTGAGGAAGCGCCCGCAGGGCCATGGCCACCCCAGGGTATGCAGCAAGTCTTTTCCTTTGGGGGGGGAACATCACGGAGCCGCGCTTGTTGTAAAGGCGGGGCACCCGAGGGAGGGACCCGCCAGGAAAAAAAAAGCGCCGGGCAGGTTATACCCCACCGCCGGTAAAGGGGTATTTACCGGGGGACCAACGCTATCATTCAGCCGGTCTGCGGGGAAAAAGAACAGCGTCAAGCCAGAGCGCCCCGACAGTCCTCCCTGTTCGGCCGGTGAGAGGGTTTGCCTTCCCTGACATCCGTCTGAGTGCCTTCGCGGGAAGAAGATGCGGAAGAAACCGAGCACGGAAAGGAATGGGACTCCGGATGACGAGATGGGCAAGAGCGCCGGTACAGTGATCCCCGCCAAAGCGAGCAGGGACCCCGAGAGGAAGGGGAGGAAACACGCGCAGGAGCCGACGTGGGGAAAGGCCCCCGCGGCCCAAAACGCGGGAGCCGTCCAACGGCGAAACGGGCGCGCTCGGGGCGAGGGGGGAAACGACGCCCAGGGACGATCCGGCCTAGGCACCATCTCCCACCCTCCGGGGAATGGCCTCGGGCGACCCGCGTTCGGGTGGGGGAACCACGGCCGGGTCAGTCAAAGGAGAACTGGGTGAGGCGGCCGATGAGATCCCTTCAAGGCAGCGAGTCCGGGCCTGTGGGCTCGTTCCGGCCGAGAAAACCCCAAAACGGCCCAAGGGCCGGACACGGCAAAAACCGTAATGGCCACCCGAAGACCGCTCACCAACGGACAGGTGAGCAAGGCCGGTGCCGGAAAAGGTGCCCGAGGCCGACAAAAAAAAAAGGCCCTGGGCGGCGAAAAAGGCCCGCTCCCCCGGTCCAAACTCCGAAGTCTGTACAGCAGGAGCCGCGCATCAAGGCGGACCGCCGTGACCGGTGGACAAAAGAATGCCTGGAACACGGAAGAAGGCGGTGTCCGCGGGGGGGAGAACGCCGGACAGCTAGGAGCGGAAAAAAAAAAGCCCGTAACGTTCCTTTCCAAGCCAACCGGGCCAACCCCGGGGGGACCTTTCAGCGTGCATGTAATGAAAGCATGGTGTTTGAATTTTTCCCAGGGACTGGCCCGAGCACGGCCCATCCGGTGACGCCCGGGCCGTGAAATGTCCACCCCAAAGGGCGGTAACGTCGACCAAAAGGAGGTCCCTCAGGGAAAAACGAAAAGCCCCATTTCCAGCCAGGGCCACAGGGGGGTCAGGCACAGCTTGGGAAGTCATTGGAAAAAAACGCAGGAAAAAAGAACACCCGCCCCGACGGGGCCGGCCACCTGTACCCAGGCTGCGGGGAAACCAGCCCGGGTGCGGAAGGCCCGGGACCGTGGCCCCTGGTGAGAACACCTGCCACGGAGAGGCCCAAAGGGCCAGCGCGACCAGGGCGTCCGAAACCGCCCCGCTGAAAGGGGACCGGCAAAAGACGGGGGCCGGGCCCAAAAGGGCGCTGAAACGAGGTTAACGTGAAGCCTGGTCCAGCCAAACCTCAATAAGCCGGTGCGCGAGACCGGACGAAAATCGAACCTACCCGCCGAAGAACGGCCCTTAAACAACAGGGGTGGAAAACGCGTGACCTGACCAAAAACCCTTGCCCGGGGACTCTTACTTAAAACGGGGAAGGGCTTACAACAGGCCAGACGGACAACCGCACTGGCCAAAAAAGAGAAAATAGTCAGAGCCAGGCACGTTTCAGGGCCGTTCCGGAAGCCCGGAAACGCTGACCGTTGTTTTGAACCGGTGGGGGAAGGAAATGGGGGGGACAGAACCGGAGGAGACCCCACCGGCAGGGCCCTTGTGGAGGGCCAGCCCAAACCCCAAATGGCTGCAGGAACAGGCCGCCAGGGGGGGGGACGACAGCGCCGGCCAACTCATCGGGGGAAAACCCGGGTTTCGGGCGGCCCCCCTGAAAAAAAGGCCCGGGACCCAACGAGGTTCACGCCCAGACGCGGTCGCTGCAAATTCCACCGCTGGGGGGAGGTCGCGAAAGTTAACGGAAGATCACGGTCAAAAAAAAGTGGGACGGGGGTGACGAGACGCGGGAAAATCAGGTTTGGAGGGACATAGTTGCTGAAAACAAACATCCGGCCCCGACGTAACCAAAAGTACCCAAAAAAAGTTCATCCGGGGGGGGGTAGGAACTGGGCCCGTAAGAGCATAGGAACTTGCTCCGGAAATCGTACAAGAGTGGGTTGTTCCCAGGTCGCACCAAAGGGGCGGGGGGGGCAGCTGAACTGGGGGGTACCTGCATCTGGTTTGGGGAGAATTTTTACTAAGAACCCTCGAACCCGAGCCTGCCAACCACAAATTTTTTAAGGGGTTCGGGGTGCGGAAAAAAAAAGACCGGGTCTGGGTGAGAACACCGTTGGAAAACCCGCCCCAGGCAGAGGGGGGACTGCCCGGCGCAAGCGGAAGGAATCCTCTTGAAACCACTCGACCCCCCGCCGCATGACCGGAACTTGAAAGAAGCATCACCGCCCGCCAGAGGGAAACCAAGAAATTAAGAGCCGCGAGAGGGGGGAACGGCCCACGAAGCGTCCTGGCCCTGGACAGGGTCGAAGCTAGCTGACCAAGAACCCGAGGGAAAAAAAGGACGCTAAGGACGTGGATGGCAAAAAAATGGTAAGCCGTGGAGAGAAAGCTTCCCGCGGCCGGTGACTCTCGGGGCCGAAAAAACCGGGGAAACGGGGTAGGGGGTTTGAGACGTAGGGGGAAGGACCGCGTTTCGGAAAACCCGTTGCCTCACAGCCCATAGGGCACGCGCGCCAACACCGGTGGACCAAAAGTTGAGTGTGCTTGCGGCCCCGTTGCATCTGTTGGGGGCAACGGTGCCAGCCGTGCACCGCGGCCGCAAACACTGGGGGGGGGAAAGGAACGGAGGGGGCAGCGGGGCCCTGGAATGCCGCCAGCCGGTTCGCTGTAGAGCCCCGCTCGAGGGGGGCAGGGTTGAGGAAGGAAATGGGAACGCCATTCAGGAAAGGCACTGCTCGGCTGAGTGCAGGTTTAAGGGCGCCCCGGCAAACAGCCCGGCCGGTAGGGGGGGGGGACTTTGCCGGCAAAGAGCTTTGCAACGAAGGGGGGACCGAAGTGAAAAAGGGGGGAGGCCGCCGCTTCACCCCTTCTCCTAAGGAAAAGGCCAGGGCAGGAAAAGGAAGGAAACGTGTAACCGCATTCACTAACCTGCCCTCATCGGGCCGGAGGTGCAGGTGTCTCGAGGGGTACCTCCCTGTGCGAAAAGGGGGACAGTGGTGGATAGAAGGAAAAGGGCACCATTACAAGAAAAAGCGAACTCACGAAGCAGGTCCGTTGCGAAGCGTCCAAATGGGGGGGAGCAGGAAGCTGGGAGGCGGAGAAAAGGCCGGCCGCCGCGGTTATGGTCCGGGGATACGCGACGGGGGGGAAACCAAATCTAGATCGAAAAAAAAAAAAGAGAGAAGAGAAAAGGGGGAACCAAGTCTCTGGAAGAAGAAATAAACACTCTGAGCCGGCCTCCGACACTCAAAATCACAAGAAAAGAGGCGAAAAAAGGCACGTCAGGTGGGGTTGACTTAGAGGAACACCCTTTGTATGGACCGGCCGGCCGTAGAGATCTCCGCGTAAGGGGTCTGACCGAGAAGGAAAAAGGAAAGAACAAGCCCGAATTGAAAAGCCTGAAACGGGCAGACATGGGGTCCCGCTGAAGTTCCTCGCAGAACGGAAAAAAACAAAGAAGAGTTTTCTGGCCAATGGGTCCTGCTCGTATGGCAGCGGCTTGAAAGTTCCTCTTCGGGAAGAGCCTGAGCATGCAAATACAGGCAAACAGAGGGGGCTTTAGCCGGTCAGAGAAAAACTTTCACGCTGCAGCGCAGTGCAATAAGCAATGGGTCGTCCCCAAGAGCCTACCATGCCCCAAAGAGAGACGGCGGGTCGAAACGACCGCCCTCCAGTCCAGTACTAACACATCATGCCGGGGAAAAAAAAACAGCGGCCGGCGCAAAAGGACCGGGGCCAAGCTCAAATGACGAGCCGCCCTCCCGCCTCAGCTGGGAACGGGGTGGCGGAAAAAAGCGGCCAGGGGGGGGCATGGGGCGGGCGAAATGACCAGAAAATAGGACCCGGCCGCTAAACAAAGGACAACACCGGGGCAGGGTTCGTGCCAGAGCGCCCAAGAGTTTCAAAGGCGAAGGGGAATTGACCAATCAAAAAGAACTGCGCGAGAGATAAGCCCGTCTGAGAGAGGCACTTCGACCTGGGCAAAGGGACAAGACCGGCAGAGGGGCGTCAAAAAAGCAGCCGCGGGGAAAAAACGTGGCAGGCGGAGGCGGCATATGTGGCCTTCACGTTCCGCAAAAAAGGAAGTGTGAAGGGGCAAGACGGGGGGACACGGTCCTAAAGAGCCTCCACAAAAAAGGGGGCCGGTGGGCGAAACAAAACTTAGACCGCGAAGGGGAAGACAGGAAGGAACCGAAAAAAGTCCGGGGGGGAAAAAGGTCGGTTACTCGGGCAGCGTACACAGGGAAACCCATATAGGGGGTCACCGAAAAGTACATTGGACAACGCCCCGGGGAAAAGGCCATTTGACATGGGGAGGGTGACTTTTCAATTTCAATCCACTCTCGTGGACCATTGGAGAGAGTTCCAGGGTTAACAGTGGTGGGACACTCCCCGAGGGTTGTCCGCAAGAAACCTTATCTCTAGGCTACTCTACAAAGCCACGCTGGAGAAAAGTAACGGGCTCAAAGACAGAGGAGGTTCGAGGTTTCATGAAGGGGCGTTCTTTGGTGACCGGGTACCCCCCTGACAGGGGAAAAAGTCCGCAAACACCGGAAACGAAAGGTGAGCAAGCTGGGAGGAAGATGGGACGCCGAAAGGGACACCCGTGGGAAGGGGGCGCCCTCCCAGCGGCCAAGGCAAGGGGTCATCAAACGCGCTGCAAAAGCAAGGACAGGAGTACCATGGTGGAGAACCAGTTTCAGCTTCACGCAAGACGGCACAGTGCCCGGGTCATAAAAAGAAGATCCTCCGAGTGGCCAAATTTGCGGGGGAAAAATTAGTGGCGGCGGGCACACCCGGATTCAAACTCCAAAAAAACCGGGGTCCCGTGGGAAGGCAACTGAGGTCACCTGGCGGCAGGGAGGAAAACTGTCTAGGGAAAGAGAGAGAGCACAAAGCGGGCTGCAATGGAACAGCCACTGAAACATCTGAGACGGGCCGCGGGTGCCTTCGGGGAAAGAGAACTCCCCTTGTAAAAGAAAACTGGGCCAAGCGGTGCAGTGATAACGGAGGGCACGTCTCACAGGAAAAGGGTGCGCAAGGATTTCATCAAGCCTGGGACGGGGGGGGCCCGGTTGGGGACAGGGCAGGGCTGAGAAGGGGTTTAATGAACAAAACCTCTTGAAATCCAGACCCCTGTGCCTTTGTCGAAGTTTCCCTTCCTTGGAAAGAAAACTATCCAGTGGACAAGCCAAGAAAAAGCCCTGGACGGGTGACATGCGTAGCGCGAACAGTCTTGCCGTGCTCGGGGAAAAGGCTCGGGCCAAGAACCGGCTTCAACATAAGAGGAAAAAAAGGAATTAAAGAAAAAAGCAAAAAGGGGGACGGGAACAGTACCGCAAGAAGAACCCGCCGGTGAAAAATCTGTAGAGGCAAAAAGGAGGGGGGTCAAACGTTTTTCAAAAAAACCAGTTCTTTCAGCAAACCCAAAGGAAACTGGGAAGTAAGCCAAGGGGCTCCCTGGGAAAAAAAAGCGGACGGGGGAGGGGGGACACAGCCTCCCAAAAAACCTTGCATCTGGGAATACGGGCAAGACAAGAAATCAAGGCGGAAAGACGTGAGCGGCAAGGGGACCACAAAGGGCCTTCCAGTCCAAAAAACGTTTGTGCTCGGGACCACCCGGCAACCTTGCAGAAGAACCGGGGAAGGATCAAGGACAAAACAGAAGACCGAAGAAAAAGGCCGGGGTGGGGTGATCACCAAACGCGTTGTCAAAAGGAGTGTTGTGAGATTGCGCGGGGAACTTCCCTTATAAAAAGGGGGGCTTCGGGGAGCAGCTAGCCGAAAAGGGGGAAGAACCCAAAGAGTGAAACGAAAGGTGGGTCACAAGCTGGTGACCAAGGTTCCCCAGGGCTTCCGCCGCGCCCTCCCAGGGGGAACAGCGGCTTGTGACGCAGGGGACTTCGAAGAAGACCCACTGTTCCTCGGAAAAGGGGAAATCAGCTAACAACGAATCGGAGATGTGCCGAGCTTCTGTACCTCCTCTTAGAAAAAAGACCCTGTCGGGAGACGGGGGGGACATGGTGCACTGGGACAAGGTGTACACCAAATTTAGAAATTTCCTGAAATCCTCTTTAGGTACCTCTCCCGATGAAGACTCTCGAATGCAAAGAACCTTTACCTCTGGGGGGCCCCCCGGCAACGGAAAGTGCAGGAAAAGAGAAGAAAGTTTAACATCTGCTAAGAGTTGCCCCGAAAAAAGACCCCTCCTTGAGAGAAAAGGGGGCAGCCCAAGAGGCAAACCTGGGCTTTTAACGCCACCGAAGGAGGGAGTGGGGAATGGGAGAGAGGATCGCTTTAGAAGGGCATCCACCCGGGTACGCCACGGCACCCCTTGGGGGATTGGGTTTTCCAGTAAAGGGGGGGGGGGGGGGAGGACTCAAGGTGGGCAAGAAGCGAGCACGTCGAATCAGAAAACGGAGTTAGGAGAAAGAGGAATCTCCGGCCGCGAGAACCTGGAATAAGGCAGACCCCGTAGGGCTGGGGGGGAACACAAGGTCAACCAGGTGGAGGGAACCACTGGGAAATCACAATCCTTCCGCCAGGAAAGAAAAAAAAAACGAAAGACGGGGGGGAATGTATTTTGATTGGGGGAACGCGGCCGGGAAGGGAAGCCCCGTATTCCTGGAGTGGCCATCACGGGGGGCCCTGCAAAAAATGGGGGGGGGGGGGGGGGGGGGGTTCAACGAACAGAGAGGGGGAAAGGAAATCGGAACGGGTACCCCACCCGGAACGGTCTGAAAAGGGGGGATACAACGACGAAGGAAAGGCCCGGAAACCAATCCGTCACGCCCCCGGTGACGGGAAAGGAAAAGGAGTGAAAGGGGGGGGAGGCATTACCCGGCAGAAGGCTGGAGCCAGGAAGGTTCAAGGGGACTATGGGGGGAGGAAGCCCGATAACGGCCCAAGCCGGCGCCGAGGGCTCCGGGGAAAGATCGAAAACAGGGCGGGCAAAAATTACCTCGAAAGGAAAAGGAACAGGGGCCCACGGTAGGGAAGAGTGAGGGAAGTTGCCCTTTCCTGAGAAAAAAGACCTCAGCGGGGGAGGAAAAAAGTGAGTAGCCCTTCTCTTGAGAAAATGCCCTCTGTGGGGTCAAACCGGGATAAGTCCGCGAAACATCAGAAAAAAAGTCAAGTTACGCCCCACCCCGCTAGGGGTTGATCACCAAAAAGGGAATTTAAAAAACCTCGGCATGAGGGGGTGGATCATTGTCGAAAAGGCGCAAGGTTTAGGAAAGGTTTCCTTTGGTCGTGCTTCAGAGCCAAAACAAAAAAAAAAAAAAAAAAACGAATGACAGGACTGCCCAGGGGGGGCCACAGAAGCACACAAGTTTTCGCCCCTTTGGAAGAGGCCGTTGGAGGAGCCGACCCGACCTGTCTTAACAAGCGGCGGCCCGCAGGAAACAGACCCAATAAAGCGTGTACAACAGATCTCAGGGGTGCTGAAGCGAAAAGGGTTGGTCAGGGGAGGAAGAAACTGCAAAAGAAGAAAAAGAGCAGAGGGTTTGTAAAATGCTTTAAAGAAAACGGCGTCGGAATACGGGACAACGTAAGAAAAAAGCCGCAAACCAATTGAGGGAAAGCGGGGCCAGAGAAAGCACAGGGTATTGCCCCGATAAGACGTGAAAAGAACGTGAGACCCGGGGCAGATCCTCCAATTTGAAAAAAAACCGCCAGTGCCAAAAGGGTCGGGGAAGAGAGGAGTCCTGAACTCCCGTCAACCGGCCCAGGGGGGGGTAATTCAGCTGGAAGGGTGATGCAGAAAAAAAAGAAAAAGACCCGGCCAACGGGGCCTTCAATGGTACCAAGGCCTGCTTAAAGGGCCAGAACCACAGGGTGAGAAGGTGCAGCCTTATGGAGGACGTAGCCCCCCTGCCAGCCTCCAAGGTGACGGACACCCAGGGCTGAAAACCCGAGGTTGGCGGGCGCTTTAAAAGGGGCCAAAGGACCAGGAACCCAGGCCCGCTTTCCGAGCCGTAAATCACTCGACCAGTTAAGCCCAAGAAAGGACCCGGGAGACAGTTACAAAAAAACCCCTTACCAAACCCCGCCTAAGCGGACTAGAAGGTGAGGGGGTTCGGAACACCGTAAAAGAATAAAAAAAAAAGGCCAACGGCCTATAAACCGGCTGTTTGATGAACGTGGGGAACTGTGGAAGGTCCTTATTAACATGACCAGGGGAAAGACCCAGTTGTTGATACTGGACCCCTTCATCCGGAAAAACACAAAAAGTTGGGAATATGGGGGGGGGGGGTGGGGGCTAGAAAAACCAAGATAGAACGCGGACGAAATGTCCCATCGTCAGGAACACCACCCAAGCGGACGGGGGGGTCGGTGGGCAAAAGGAATGAGAAACAACGAAGTCCACAGAAAGCCAGGTAAAAGGTTAAAAACCCAAGAACGCTCATTAAACCCCTTTCACTGTCGCTCAGGTCAATCTGCGTTTGGGTCTAGCCAGGGGCGATCCCGTTTTCTTGGGGCGCCAAATGCAGGGGAAAAAGTCAACGAATGAAAACTTCGGAGGGGGACCCCGTATAAAGGGGGGCAAGGATGGAAACCGGCTCACCGTCCACCGAGGAGGGGGAACCGGGAGAAAAAGGTGTAAACCTGGGAGCGTGTAAGAGCCCCTGCAATCGGGGGTTGCGACGGTGTAAAAGCAACCTATCGCAAAAGACAAAGGGGGGGGGGGGGGGGTCGGGCGGTGCGGAAAACTTCCAGAGTTCTGCAGGGGCAAAAAACACTCGCTGTTTACCAAGCACGCTGGGGGACCCGACCCGGCAGGGGGGAAAAGGGACGTGGCCACGATCATAAAGACACAAGCACCGCCCCGCCACCGAAATCCCTGAGAGGACAAGGGTCAAAAAAACAAATGTCGGGGGACCGTGGTACAGAATGGTCGAAGCGAGTATCTCCGAGCAAGTCGATCGGGAAGGGGATCCATTCTTTGGGGGAATGATTTTGAGAGACCACGCACCGGGGACCGCTTGGAAGACCGGGAAAGAACCTGAAAATGTACGTTGGGTGGCATGACACCCCAGTTTGAGGCTCTTTCTTCAACCGTGCTCAATGCAATTCAAGAAGAGACCACACGAAAGGTAAACTGGACCAGCGCCACGGGCGGGATTCTCCGGCAAACAGGTTTGTTGGTGAAAACGGAGGGCCAAAACGGGGAAGACCGCCTTTGAAAAAAGGGGCCCGAAGGGGGGGGAAAAACCCCGGAAAAGGAGAAGAGGGGGGGGTAGAAGACCGGGTCTCAAAATGGGGAGAGGACTGGGTGGGCCGGTATCGGCCATGGCTGGCGGGGGGAAAAAAAGAAAAGGAAGCCGTTCAAGAGAGGCGAAGAGAAAGCAGCCTGAAATGCCGTCCTAAATGCTCAGAATGGGGGCAACACGGAACAGAAAAGGCAACGAGTAGCATTAAAAGAGAAAAGTCAAGAAAAAAATTGCCCATCTGGGGAAACTTTAACCCGCATGTCGGGGCCGGAAGTAGGGGGGTGGTGTCACTCATCCTGAAAAACTTGAAAAAATGGGTTACGGAGGGGAAAAGAGAAAGCAGAAGGGGGGGGGCGTCGGTAAACGAAATCCCAACTAATGGCAACTGGTTCTGGCGCGAACGTGTGAAGAGGAGGGGGGACTGCATCATGCCCGACCCTATTGTTTTTATGGAAAGAGTGGTTTGGAAAAAACCCTCGAGGCACAAATTCTCTACAAAGCAAAAAGGAGTGGGGAGGGAGGGGGGGGTGGAACCCCTTCGATAAAAGAATAACAGGGGCCCGTCCGCCAGGGAACGGGTCAAAAAAAAGAAGGCGCCAAAAGAAGACATTTGTACCCCCTACGCCAGGAAACGGGTGGATTCGGGGACAAGGTATCAAAACCGTAATTAAAAAAGGGAAGGTATGAGATGAAGGACAAGGGGTCTGAGGTACAAGATTAAAACACCTAAAGAACCCGCCGAAAAGAGGACCTGGAGCCTGGCGTGTGGGGAGAGGTGGGGGGGGGCCTCGATTGCTAAGGGAACTGGAAGAAGGCGCGTGTAAGGGAGGAGCAAGGGGGGTTGGGGTGACGGGGGCTGGGTGCCTAGCAGGATATTCTCCCTCCAGAGCCCGCGTGGGGTGAGACTTTGGAAGGAAACCGTACCACTCAGAAATCAGGCAATTCCAAAAAAAGAAAAAATGCTTCCCCCTAGCCCAAAAAAAAGGGTTTCGCAAAAGAGATGAAGGCAGAAAAAAACGTACGCTTAAAAAACAAAAAAAAGGACGCCGTCAGGACTGGCCTCGGTACACATTGAGAGAAGGGGGTGGGAGATCATAACAAGCCCAATCGAAAGCACGAAGGCCCGCCAAACGCTGAGATTTAAAGGGTCCGGGAAGAGATGAATTTCATGCTGGCGCAACTGAAAAGGCGGGGGGTATTGTTAGGGGAAAAGAAAACCACCAAACTAAACCGACTCAAACCTTACAGAACAAAGGTCGTGAATGAGGCGCCAGATAGGGGTACCCCTTCAGAGGTGAATGATCACCAAGGAAAAAAACAGAATGATCCCTCATCACAAAATTCCCTCCAAAGGCACAGGAGAGCTCTAGGCGAGCTTTCAAAAAACCACAAGGGGCATGGTTACTTAAGCGTGCGGTCCAAAAAAAAAAAAGATAAAAAAAAGGAAACGAGATTAGGGGTAGCCTTTTCCTTTGCTGGGGGCCCCTTAAAAATCGTTGGAACGTCCAAACAGGACCGGCCGGGTTGGAAAAGGCGTGGGGAATCAAAGGGTCCAAAACGGCGCAGGTCAAGCCCAGCTGGCGGGCCTCACACGGGCCATAAACGGTTTAATACCTCAAACGGTTCCACATTTTCTAGAGTCGGGTTCGCGGGCTAGGGGACAAACCATAAAACGGAAAAAAAAGTGCGTAGGCCAAACTAAAAAACGGGAGGGGGGACTGCCCCCTCCTTTTAAGGGGTGGTGCGCAGGGGTCCCACCAAGAAAAAATACGTGCCCGGTCATACTGCTGATTATGGACGCAAGGAGGGTCGGAAGTGTTTTCGAGTGGGGGGAAATGGTCGTGGGGGCGCAAAACAAAAAAATCGACAAAACAGGAGAAATCCGGCTAACGCGAAAACCAGGCGCAACAGGTGCAAAAGGCAAACAAAGCGAAACTCCAAAAAAGGTGCAAAACGTGGGTCATGGAAAGACTGTTGTTCCATGGTTAGTCGGGGGTACCAAGAAGTTTGAAAAAGAAAGGCATACGACAAAACGGAAAAGCTGGTTGGAGATAAAAACAACCAATTTCTAAGGGGGACGAAATTAAGGTGAGGGGGTCTGGCAAGACAACATCTCATTGGGACAAAAAAGAGCATGGGGGGGGTTCTTGGGGGGACCAGGTGACTTTTGGTGCGACCAGTAAAAAAGAAGGAAAGGGGTCCAAAAAAGGCCCTGACTTCAAAAAGAGTTGGGACGTCAGGTCAATCAAAACCAAAAACAGAAGAAGACACAACCCCTAAACAAAAAAAGACAAAAATCAAAGTCGGACGTGGGTAACCAGGTGAGGGTCGCAGAAGCGAGCCCTAAAGGGAAGTTATCGAAAAAAAAAAAAGGGACCAGGGTCCGGGGTAACGTAGGAGTTCCCAGGAGAACGGCGGGAACGGACGTTAAGAGGATTGAAGAAAAAGCTTCGCCACTACAGAGGATTCGGGGGGTTAAAGTAAAAAAAGCCCCCTGGGGGGAGACGTTAACATCAAGGGGAAAAGAACGGCCGGGCCCAGGGGTGCCAGAGATTGCCCAGTCAACGCAAGGGGGAACGCTTGGGGGCCTGCCAAAAAGGCGGACTCAGGGACGGGGTGATCAAAGACGGCACACCGAAAAAAACGCTGACAAAACACGGGTTGCACCTGGGGGGAAGAGTGTCGGGGAACGAAACCTGGTTTGAGGAATGAGGTCGATTGGGGGGGGAGTGTCTATTGAAAGCGGATGAAAAAAAGAGACCCAAGGAAAGTGGGGGAAAAAGTAACTGGGGGATGGAGGAAACGAAGGGGGTACAAATATGGACATGATGGACGGGGGATGGGGAGGGGGAGAGACCAGTGCTGAAAAAAAGGACGATTGAGAAAGGCCTCTGGAAATGAAACCTGATGAACATCAGGATCATTGATAGGGGGGAAGACGCACAGGGGGCAGGTGTTTGCGAGGTTGAGCGGAAAGGGAAGGAATGGCCTACACCAGTGGCATGTTTCCAGCGGGAAAAAAACCAGAACCTCGCAGTTCGGCTGGGGTTTCCAGTTTCCAAAGGCTCCTCAACCTGGACTCAAGGAAAAAGCAAAATGTGGGGAAGGTGCCTGCTGAGGGGCCGCAAGGGCTTCTGCTCACGAAAGAAGGCCCATGGGAGGGGCGGAAAGAACACCTTCCTGAAAAGGCTAGGCAGTAAGGACAGTTTCTTCGGGGGAAGCACTCCGCCAAGTCCAAGGCAAAATGAGCGGGCCTGGTCCAAGGAAAAACAAGGATGAGAAGGGAATTTTAAGAAAATAAACACCAGCCGGGATCCTAGCACTGAAAAAGGGGCTGCGGCCTGGACGGGAAACTGAAAAACGGCCGGTGGTGATACAAAACCCACAACGGGGGGGAGAAAGACTAAGGCATGCGAAGGGTTTGCAAAGAAGTGGGGCCCGAGAGGGTCGGGGGGGGCTTGAAACGCACGGGGGGCCCTCAAAAGGGTTATCAAAAGGGGGAGGTGATAAAAAAATGGTTTCCAACCGGCACGCGACTGACACGACAGAAAAAAAAACGGAGCTGTTCATGATTCCATGGGAAAGGAAAAACGCGATAAGGTCAAAGAGGTTAAAGAACCTTTCAAGCTTCGAAGAAAAGCGAGAAAGGTCACAAGAGGGAATAAAGGCCGGTCCGGGCCGTGGATGAGAGTTGGGGGGAAAAGTAAGAAAAGCAAGGGAAGCCCTGCTCAAGCGGGGGACGGGAGGGGGAACTGGGAGGGCCAACAAAAGGCACAGCCACCTGACAAGGACGAAAAAGAAGAGACTTCTGGGGAATTCGTTCCAAGGAAGAGGAGCCATAAAATACAAGAAGGTAAACTTAAAGCAAGAGCTCCTTGGAAAAGGAGGGTAAAAGTCAAGGAAAAAGAGTGCAAAAGGGACCTGTAAAGTAAACCCCAGAAAAAAGCCTTAAAGGCATCCATGAAAAAAAACGGGGTGGGGAAAAGGGACCGTCAAAGAGACACTAACAAGGGCAAAGGCCTTAGTAACTCTTAAGCTGGGAAGCTACAACAAGGTTCGAGGCAAAAACCTTTGGGAAGGGGGGGGTTCCAAATTTATCAGGGGGGGTCGTTCCAATCACTTAGAAAAAGGGGCCAACCGACGGAAAATCCAAATAATCAACAACACAACTGAGGATTAGAGATATCTGATCGCGAAAAGTCGCAGAAGGAGGAAATCCGCATGAAAAAAAATAACCTTATGTTTCACAGACAGGGGGAAATGTTCCTGAAAGGAAACCCATTTGGTAAAAAAAAATTAAGCTCACGATAGAGCCGAAACGAGGGGTTTTGTGGCGTCAAAGGGGGAGTAACGAGGGGGGGAGCTGGACAAAAAAGGCAGGTGGTCTGGGAACAGTCACTGACCCAAAAGCTGGGGAAACGCTATGCGGGGGGGACGAATACAAGCAAACGGACAAGGTAACAAAAAAGGAGGGGGGGCGGAGGGGGGGGGAACCCGGGGGGGGAAGACAGAAAAAAGGAATGGAGAATTAAAAAGTGGCAGGGGGGGGAGGGACAAAGGTTTACTATCAAGGAAGGCTGGGTGAGCAGTTGAAAGGACCAGATTCTCTGAGATGAAGGGGGAGACGTACACACGGAAAGAACTTACAAGCAGGTGGAGGGATAATAGGGGAAGGAAATCGAAAGTGCGTAAAAAAACACTCTTAAAATATACAAGAAAGGGACTGGAACTATGAAAACCCAAAAAGGAAGGTAACCGGGCAACTTTCCCAGAACTTGTACAGACAAAGACTGCAGGCAGCCACGTTCGGGGAAAACGGATCTTTTAAAGACCAAATAAGGAAGGAACTTGACAAATCTCCAAACCAGGCCGTTTGGAACGAAAGATCTAACAAGTGACACGTTGGGTTAAAAAAAGGAAAGTGCAAAACGAAAAGGGCAAGCAGATGGGTGAAAGGCTATGAAACCAGGGCGCAAGGTTCCAGGAGGAAATGGGGCGGGGAAGGCGGAGGAACAAAAACCCACAAAGGGGGGGGGGGGAAATAAAGAAAAACGGAAGAATTGCCCAAAGTGTCCGGAAGTAACCTGTACTTTACGAATGTCTGCTCACGGGAAAGGGTTGGAAAGAGGATAAGCATTGGAAAACGGGTGGGGTCCTTCTGAAAATACCTCCTATCAGGAGTCCGCAGTTAAAAAAAGCCTAGAAAAAAAGAAAGACCTAGTAAGGGTTTCTTAGAAGGAAAGAAACTGAAAAAAACTAAAAACGGGCGTTTGTGAGGAGTCGGAAACGCGTTCGTCGACTGCCGGTCATCCCTGGCAATCCACAAGAACAAACTGTTCTTAGGCCTTGGGTCGAAACGTGAAGGATTGGGAGACAGTGGTTGGAAAGGGCCAACGTAAAAGGGGAAAAACCCTAAGGGAAAGACGTGCTCCCAAAGATCACGGGGGGACCACAAATCAGGACCTTTCAGGGGGACGCGTTCGGGCCAAAAAAAGTACCACAGTAAAAAAGGCACATTTGGGGGATGTATTAATCGGGATGAGAGGGAAACCGTCAGAGCTCAAACTGCCACTCTCCAGGGCCCACACATGTCCAAACTACTGGAAAAAAAATGTGAAAAATGGGAAGTCGAAAGGGGTCACAGGGAAAACCCAATCGAGTCCCCACAAAAACGCCACGGCACACCGCCCGATTGAAGAGAAAAAACTAAGCCGGGAACCAAAAACGGGGAGAAGGAAAATGTTCAAGGTGAAAAAAGAGAATGGTCCAGCCAAACCGCAAAACGCTGGTTGGGAAGGGGAATTAGGGTAACCAGAGAACGTGGGGGAAAAAATAGCCGAAAGCAGGCCCCTTGAAAACCCACGGACCAAAAGGTACACCGTCAGAAGGGCGAACAGTAGGGGTCCGGGGGGGAGTTAACCCGCGCCTGGAGAGGAGGGAGGAAGAGCATGAGTGGGAAGATCGGGGGGTAAGATGAAGGGGATAGAAGAAAGAGGTCAACGAAAAAGCAAGAAAAAGAGAAAAAACAGGGTCAAAAGTCCAGTGATTAAATCCGGAAATTTGAATGTGGGAGGGCCGGCCTGCAGGCGGAGCTCGGGAAAATTTGGAACGAAAATTAAAAAGGCCGACTAAGGGATCGAAGACTGGGACCTTGCAGAATAGTTGACCATTCCATCAACACCCCCCCACCCAAGGGGCTTAAAAAAGGGGGACCAGTGGGGGGGACATCCCCATAGGTTAACAAACAAGCGGGAAAGGGGGGGGTGGGGGAAAACGTGTGGACGAAAGGGGGCCTGGAGTTCAAGGTTAAAAAAACTTGACGATACACAATCATCCGAACTTGGTCAAACACTGAAACGGTGTGGGGGAGATTCGGGTGGGAACGTTGGGGGGGTGTTCAGGAAGAGACGAGATCAAGGTGTTTTAGGAAGAAAAGGGCCACAAGAATTAGCAGGGATGAACCCGGAAAAGTGGTCACAAAGGTTTGTTAGTGAAGGGGGGGGAACGAAAGAAGCTCGGGGGGAACGTGGAAAAAAAGAAGAAGGTGGGGCCAAAAAAAGGGATCAAAAAAACGTGCAAGGAAGCCTAAAAGGGTAGCCCGCGTCGGGTGGGAGGGAGGGGGCAGACGAGTAACTACGCCAAGAAAAAGACTAAAAAAGATTCACACGACAATGGAAATGGGGGGTGGATTGGGGTGGGAAAACAAGGCGGCTGTGACTGAACACGAGAAAGCCTCCCCAGAACCTAACCGGCTCAAAGAGGGGGGGTACCCGCTCCTAACTTGCAAACCATGGGGCCTCCCGGGGAGTTTCAAGATACAACCCCCTGGGGCACCCCACCGAAGCAAATACCTTCCGAACTGGAAGTCGTTGAACAGGATAACAATGAAAGAAGGGGGGGGACCAAGGGTAAAAGAGTTTGGAGGAGGATATCCCGGGAAGTCCCAAGGAGACAATCGGGGATGGCCCTTAAGAAGAAGAGTTGACACCGTTTTCAAACCAACCAAGGGACACACGAAAAAGTCCGGAAAACGGGAGGGGGGCAGTGGGAGTAAGTTGTGAGGGGGAAGGGGAGCCAAATAAGGAAGAGAAGTTGGGACCCACATTCCAGGGGCATGGGGGCACCAAAACGGAGTTTAATGTGGAAGGTGCAGGGGGGAAAAGGGGGGATAATGGGGTGGACCCCCCAAAATAAAAGGACGCATGAAGAACCCGCACAGGAAATCTTCACGAGTGGGATGGGAAAAGGGGGAGACTCTGGGGGAAAAAAGTTTTGTAAGTAATAACCGAAGGAGGGGGAGGGGGGTCACGAAAATGAACGGTGGCGGACTGTCCCAGGGAGAAACGTGAGAGTCGTGAAATTCTCACGGATGTCGGAAGAGGCACAACGGACACTGGAGGAAACCAGGAACCTATTAAAAGTGAAAATTAAACCTTCCAGAAAGTTTCCAGCCGGGATAACCCCACACCAAAAAACTTCCCCAAGACAGGAAAGTCGTGCGGGACAAGGTGTGGGGGTAAGGGTACCATTCGAAAAACTGGGGGGTAAAGTATACGCCGGTCAAAAAGTGGCCATAGAAACGTAAGGGACACTGTGGCCGGTGACCTCTGGAACCAAACTCCAGAAGGCCGCGGACCCGGAAGCGCAAAGGGGGGGGTAGGCTGAGCCGAGAGGTCGAACAAATAAGGGGGTAGATTAGGTGGTATTTGGGGGAAATCATCTAGGCACCAAGGGATGCAACAGAAGGGGGAGGAAAATAGAGGGGTGGCCACGTCTAGGGGGGGAACAAAGACAAAGAGCCTGAAAAAAAAAAGCACACAAAGCGCGGAAAAGACTGTACGCTGGGAAAGGCTGGGAAGTTGGGGTCTAACTTGAAAAAGTGTTAGGGCGGCTTGTTTATAGATGAAGTCATCAAAATCATAAACAAGAGGGAAAAGGAGGAAAAAAACATGAAGGAGAAGGACTGGGGCCCTGAACTTGCGGGGGTCGCAGGCATTTAGTCGAAAATTCTTGGAGGCTGAAGGAGACGGCGGAAGGGGATCGTCGAAAACAAGTCCGCTTAGTGAATAAAGGGAAGCGAAATCCCCAGAGACGGGCAAAAGGGGGACACGACGGTCCCGAGCAAAGACCATAGGGGGGGGGAAGTCCACCGGCCAGTTACAAAAAAGAGGACTAGGACAAGAAACGAAGTGGATCGAACTGAAAACTCAAAGTCGGCCTCCCGTCCGGGAACGTCGGGGTCCCACTAGGGAAGGGGGGGGTTCTTGGGTAGGGGCAAAGACTAAAAAATGTCAAGAAAGAAACAAAGACATCAGGGAAAGGACGTGGGGAGCGTGCCGGAGGGCTGGGAAAGTTCGAGAAAGATGAAAACCGAAAGGTAAAACAGAAAAGTGAAACAGGGGGGGGTTGGTAGGACGATGCTAAGAGAGGGGAGGACGGCGGGGAAGGATTAAAACGGAAGTCAAGAAGAAACCCCAAAAGAATAAAGACCGAGAGAGAGGCCTAGGATTAAAAGTGTCGAAGGGGAACAGGAAACTGGGTGGTAAGGGGATTGAGGGAGGACGGAGTTGGAAAAAAAAAGGGGGGGAGGGGGAGGGGGAAAAAAGGGAAACTGACTGGAGGCGGGAGGGGTAGGAGGTTAAAAACCTTATCAGGGGAAAGGCCCTTTGAGCAAGATGGGGGGCGGCTCCGTGGACCAACTGCACGACAGACCTACCAAAGGTAAGTGGCATCCTGGGGGGGAAAAAAAGGTTACACACCTCGGACAAAGGGGAAAACAGACCGGGAAAAAAAAGGGGCACAAGGGGGCAGAGGGAAAGGAATCCTTTGAATGGAGGGGAAAAAACGGGTCATCAAGGCTCCGAAGGGACCGGTGGGTAAAAATGTCCTGTAGAAAAACGGGAAAGGGTTGGAGAACCGCAACTAAGAAGAAAAAACGGCGAATCAGGCCAAGCGCCACTCAATTAAAACAGGGCACGGGGGAAACGTCAGGGGGTTGCAAAGAGGTTTCATTCGAGAGGGGGCCGTGAAAAAAAAAACAGCCGGACGGGGCTGGATGGAGAAAAACCAAGCAAAAGTTTTCCTAAGAGGTCAAGAACTGATCGAACAGGGTGTTCTTAGCAAAACAGAGGTAGGTTAGGGAAGGAGGTCTGGAAAAAAGTGGAGAAAGGTATAAAAGTTTGTCCAGGACGAATTGGAGTCACGGTTAAGGAAAAAGGGACGGGGGAAAATCCACTCAGATGCAGGGGGGGGAAGTTAGTGGGGGGACAGAGAGACATCATGTAAAGGCCAGGGGGAAGGACGGGGGAAAAAAAGGGGGTGGGGGGGGAATGCAGACATGGGGTCAAAATCTAAGGGGGTAAAGGGTGGGAAAAAAAGAAGGAGAGGAAACATGGAAGGGGTTTGTAAAGGGACTGAAAAACATCATAGAACAGAGAGTCTTTCGGGTGGGTAAAAGCGGGGTGAAAAACGCTGAGGGTATGGGCTACACTTATGGGGCAACCGACAGTCAATAAGGGGGGGTTCAGCATGGGGGGTAAAAGCAACCTGTAAATTTTTCCAGTCTTGGGGCTGTGGGGCCAGTAAGTTACCCGTCAAAGACTGGGAAAAGACGCCCCCAGGAAAAGGGTTGAAGGACGGCTTAAAACCAACAAAGAAAGTGACCGAAAGAAAGGTTAGGATAATGAAACTTTCTGACCTTCCAGAAGTGGGAACTTGAAGGGAGCGGGGGCAGTCCAACACGGAAAAAGCCGGAAAATTGGACCCAGAAATGGGGGGGGAATTGGGGGAGGGTTCAAACGTGTAAACCAGAAAGACGAATAGTGAAAGGGTTACCCTTAAGTCCTTCAGAGAGGGGGGGGTGAGACCGAATATAAAAACGAAAGGATAAACGGCACTTCAGGGGGTCCCAAGTCCGTCCGGGGAAAAAGAGGAGTCGGGAAGCCAACAAGGAAGGGGGCTGGGAGCTGAGCAGAAACTTGCAAAGGAATGTCAAGGGGTTGTGCAGCACGGGGGAAAGAGGACCGGTAAGGGGTGGGGAAGGGAAAAAAGTTTGAAAAGGAAAAGGACCAGAACCTGGACAGAGCCAGAGGGAGCATCAACAAACAGGGGCTGGACAGGTGCCCTGGGGGTTGAAAAGAAACCTACTAGGGGAACACTGGAGTCCAGCGGATTGAAAGACGGAAAGTGACCGGTTAGGACGGGAGCACAGCTCCTGAGAAGACAGGGGGGACTTGTCAATGAGACTGAAACAAAGGACTTTAAAAAGCGTCCAAAAAGATAAGCTCTTTTTAAAAAAAGAAGGGACCCTCGGGGGTCCCTGGGACAGAGGAAGCCCTAAAATCTCTGATTCTGTAGGGGAACTCGGTGGGGGGAAGACGAAGGATGTCAATCCCGATCAGGAAATCAAAGAGGCGTGTTGAAGTAAAATTATCAAAAGGGACCTAAGGTAAAGGACGTAGCCAGGGGGACAAGGACCTTCCAAGGCAGGGGGGTAAACCCGAGAAAACCCGGGGACAATCGCGGGGTTGAAACTGCACGGCACCAAGATTGGGAAGGAATGCTCAGAGGGAACCAGCAGTTAAAGGGGGGACGGCATCGGGATGGGGAAAAAATACGAGGAAAGAAACCTTGGGAAAGGGAAAGACCAGGTCAACCTCAAAATCCCTAAAAAAATCGGGGGCGTGAGGCTCACAGGCTCGTTGAACCATGGGGTCATCAAGGCAAGTCAAAGTTGGTACCTGGGAAGTTGGGCGCATTCTTGGAAAAAAAATC
>Ga0179593_1333592_pt1 | contig 20465 bp, 25 predicted proteins | sample CZODoug2_1_08_16_FD_185931 | JGI IMG/M metagenome (GOLD analysis project Ga0179593, IMG submission 185931) | Vadose zone soil fungal communities from Angelo Coast Range Reserve, California, USA - CZODoug2_1_08_16fungal (PacBio error correction) | ecosystem: Environmental > Terrestrial > Soil >...
GTTTTACAACGCATTTTTTTTCAGAAACCTAAAGAAGGGCCGGGGTGGTACTGGGGTGCGTAGGACGGCAAAGTTTTAACGAAGGAGAAAAAATTGAAAAGAACAAGGAGGGGGAAAGGTCCGTACGGCGGCTCCCCAAAAAAAAAGGGAAGGACCCAACAAATTTCACAAGTTCCTCCACGGGGGGACCCTCACCGCAGATCATTCGGAACATACAAAAGTATGCACCTCGGATAAAGATAAAAAGCATAAAAATTCCGAGCGCAAGGCCAAGAAAAGGGGGAAAAAACGCAAGAGATGGAGAAAAAAGAAGTGGCGGAGAGACAGCCACAAAGTTATGCGGGTCATCATAAAACACTGCCCAGCACAAAAGGAAACCAGAAGTGGAAGCCCTGAAGGTAGTCGCATAAGGACGAGAAGTTCAGGGACCCACAAATAAGAACAGTTTTAGGAGGAGCGCTCAACAGTGGCGTGGGGAAAAGGAGAACACACGCCAACAAAAGAAGGTGAATTAAAATAAATCAGTCAACCTGGGGGGAAACGGGGGGATGGGCGTGGCATCGATAAGAGTTTGACCAACTTTCCCAGCAGGCGGCTTTGGCAACGTATGGGGGAGTGGAGAAGTTAAAATCAGAAAACAACGCCCACAAAAAGATTCCAAAACGCCGACCAATAATCACTTTCCGTCTAGTTCGAATAGAAAAAATCGGGCGATGCAGAGACTTATTTGACGTACTATTGGGGTTAAGCATAATAAAGAGAAGCAAACACAAAGAAACTCACTTAAGCGTGCGCGAACCCAAGGGACGGACGCGGGGATTGGGCGGCAAAACTGGAAAACAGAGAAAAAAGAGAGGGACCGACTAGGGGAAGCTTTCAATGAAAGGCCAATGGAGAGTCTAAAATTAACCTCAATAACTTCAAAGGAAAATGAAACATCCCCATAACCATTATAGAGAAAGAGTTAGAGGCATATCTGAGATGCCCTTAACCCGAAGGGACTACAGCAAATGAAAAAGCAAAAACATGTGTCAGCATCGGAAGGGAAACAAGGTGCTGAGGGGGGGACCACACAAGGGAACGCCGACGGATCTTATATCATGGGGAAAGAAACTCTAAGAAGGGGAAAAAAAGGCAGAGGAGGGTACACCCGAGGAGATGTTGGGAAATCCTGACTAAAAATAAAAGCTGAGTGAGGAAGGATGTTGGACCACAAAAAAAAGTGAGAGGGGGAGAAGAACGAAGAGGTTTGGACCGTAGAGAGGAAGGAGACCGTGATCCAAGATCGGCGCACTTGAGGTCAGAAAAGTACGGGGAGGGAAAAAAAACGATACGGAAACCCTATGAAAAACCTGAAGGCAAACACGTACCTTTAAACATTAGTAAGTTCTGGGGGGCAGATGGGGAGGAACCCTCATCTTAAACTTGCGAGAAGCAGAACGGCGCAGAAAGAATTGTGGTAAACAGAAGATAAGGTGTGAAGGAATTGTGAGGCTCCGAGGGAACTCGAAACAATGGGAAATTAAAAAATCATATTGTCAAAAATAACTGCCGGCTGAAGTGATGGATGGGGGGGGCGGAGAGAAGAGGAAAAGAACACTAAGTTTGGGACCGCAGAAATGGAGACTAAAGAGAAAGAGGAACGAGCGCATAGTAAAAATGAATTTCGGGAAGGACCGAGCGGAAAAGAAAGAAGACTCTCAAAAGGCCCCCAAAGTGTATTTTCAAAGAACTGTTACGTTCGGAGAGCAGTATCAGTAGAACGACGTCTAGGAAACTAAAGGAAAAAAGAAGAGGAAAAAAAGCATCGAAAAAAACGAATACTAGGCATATCAAAAAACCGAAAAAATTTCGAACAGTCAAAGAACAAGGAAAGAGGTTCCGGTGGAAGGGGGGGGTATCCGACGCAAAGGACGACGTATAACCGCAAAAAAATTACCCATGCGAAGAATGCTACTCTGCGAACGCCGGCTCAAAAATGAGAGCTTTTCACATCCGGAGAATCAGACGCAAATAACTGTAAACGACCAGGGATTCGCCAGGTCAAGACAAGTAATCCGGGCCAAACAAGATCAAGATTATTCCATAAAGGGGGAGAAGACGATCAGTTCGAAGGGTAAGAATAGTTGTATTCCATAAATCCAACTTTGGAATACAACTCACAGAGGAAATCGATACGGGAAAATCCCGCAAAGGAACACGGTATCCCGTACCAAAGGAGAACGTCGTCGTTTGAAGGTCAGACGGACACCCTGGGGTAGAAAAGATGGGGACAACTGTAAACAGGAACCAAGACGGTTAAGACTCAGGATAAACAAACACGGAGGTAATTGTAGAGGGTAAACCCTGGACCGGGGTGGTCATGCGGACAGGCACCAAAGAGGTAAATACAACGGTGTTGGACGGGGTCTGGGCTCCTACGCCAGTAGTGTTACGGGTGACAGAAGGCGTTGGGGAGGGTAATGGAAAGGTAGAGAGGTCGATTGGTGGAAGGTTGAGGAAAGTGGCAGTGGTGTAAGAGCTGCAACTGGAAGGGAACCGAGACCGCAACCTACGGGAAATCTTTGACCAAGACACAGAGACTTTGAAGGGTTAATGGTTGAAGGGTCGCACCCTTTTTTGAAGGCCCTGCATGCCGCGGAAGACTGGATGAAGGAGACTGTTCGCCGGACGAGCGGATAATTCAGGAGCGGGGCGTTTAACACAGTGGATGTTTCAACGGGGGAAAAAGGAATGGGAGGGCGCAGTTAGGAGGGTTACGTTTGGGAGATCGCATTATGTATGCCCTCGCAAGTATTGGAGTTGGTCCAAGGGATTGGGGGAATTTGTGTGGGTCCTAAATGAGGAACGGGGAATAAGTGACGACAGACCGGAGGCGACACAAACTCTTGGGTGAACTTGACGAACCGAAGAAGCAGAGTGAACCAGGCTGATCGAACTGAGGGTAAAGCCAACATTTAGGCCAAGATTCCGCAACTAGGGGGGGAAAGCTGTGATCAGTATGCGGACCACTCGCGGGGGACCCTTCATCGAAAGACAAATAGGGGCATGTGCACGTTCCTCGCAGCATGATGAAGGAAACGAAGTCTTGTTAGGAAAAAACGAGGAAGCAAAAGAAACGGGTCAACCGCCGGGCTAAAAATCTGAGGAAAGGAGAGGTCCGAGGAAATTAAGAGAGTCACGTAGAAAAAAAGCAATCCCTAGAACGGAATGGTAAATTGACAGAAATGGAAACAAAAAGGAAGCCAGTAGGGGTCAATCCCAAACTTTCTAAAATTCGGCAGGCAAGCTGGTCGGGTAAAAGAAAAGGGGTCAAGGTCAGGACGGCAGTAACAGGGGTGAGTCTGTGGCGACCTCGAAACGGAGTGTTGAGCGGAAAAGACCTGAGCGATGGTACCTGATTTTAAAAACTGGGGGGGAATGAAGCGAGGGGGAACCGCCGATTACGGGGAAGAGGTGAACCGATGAGAATAGGCAAAGTTTAAAGTAAGGCGAAACATGTTGGCAAAAGGAGAAAGCAGTGAGCAGAAAAAAGGAAGGGGGAAAAGTGACGGCATTTACCACTTGGGCGGGGCTGGAGGAAGAAAGGGGGGTGACAGGCACTAACAAATAGGGAAGAAAAGAGCCTATAATGGGTAGGGGATTCTGAAAGTCAAAAAGGAGGTTTTACAACATTTGAGGTTCACGGACGGGGAAAAAAATGGAGGAAAAACATACGAACTTACCGAAGCGCTTAGAGGGGGGGGGAAAAGGAAGGAAAATACCAGGAGAGAAGGACTTTCTCGAAAAAGTCAAACGGAAGGGAAGGCGGCTATTAAAAGATGCGCGAACCAGTCCCACGATAATACGGCACCAAGGAGAGGGAAAGCGGAATGATTCTCATTCCGACCTATAACACAAAGTGAGAGACATGAAAGGATGGAGCGGCGTTGGAAGAAAAAATGAGGGAGGAGTACTGTTGGATAAGGCCCAGGAAAACATCAAGAAACAAGCGAGGAACAGCCACGCAAAAGCTGAAAAATACGAGATCGGAAAAACGAAAAAAGAAGAACTGAGAGGGGATAACACTATGTCGTAGAGCAATTTTAATTGCAAGAATCAAGGTTGAGCACGAAAATCGGACAAGGGAGGTGGGGGGCAAAACTGAAACTGAGGTGAGAGGATAGTATTTGGAACGTTCGGGAGCCGAAATTAGGGTCCGTGATGGGTAGCCACATGGGAAAGGATGAAAAAATCAGATTGGGGGGATGAAAAAGTCGAACGCAACTACATTAAATCTCGGGGGACTTCGAAACTAGGTCGAACGGCAAGGGAGCGACTGAAGCAAGAAGGGGAGCTTTAGATCAAAGAACGGGGGAAATGAAAAGAGAGTCCCCTGTGGAACGGTGAAGGGAAGTCAATTTAAGGTTTGTTGGGAAAAGACCTACAAGGAAGACTGGTGGGAAATTCTAACCTGCTCGTGTCACAAAAAGCCGCGAATAAAAAGACGGGGGACGCCAGACGCACACAAGAAAAAACGGGGACCGTAGTTGATATGAGGAGGAAAGCTGAAAAAATCGAGCAAAAGTACTATCAAAAAAGAAGGGATGAAAAGAAGAGAGAGACGAGAAGGGGTTCCAATAGGAGAAAAGTGGTGAAGAAGAACAAAATCCGTTCATTGGGTTATGTCTGTGTGAGGGGGACGGCAAAAGGTTGCGCGTTCGAAAGTGGAGAAAAAATTAAACCGAAAAGTTGGAAAAGAAGTTAAGCGGCTCCAAAAAAAACAGTGACACAAGAACGCAAAGGAGGGAGAAAAAAAAGAAAGTAGGAAAGAGATTTAGAAACAAAAAATATCTTTCTTAGTTGGCGCACGGCCCGAAGGGAGGTAGAAGCAAAAAGCGGTGAGTAGGCAAAGGATTTCAAGTTCAGGAAAAAAAAATTTGAAAGGATCTCATCATATTCCTGTGCCCAAAAAAAAAGGACAATAAAGAAGAAACGTCCTAGAGGGGAAAGAAGTGGAAACAATCTCAACAGTTTGGCCGCGTCATCGTCTTGCTGACGTGCTGCGGTCACCATTCAGAAAACGATCGACGACAATAAGTGTTAAAATAATCAGGTGCGGTTTGTTGGAAAGGTGGATGGGGGCGTGTCATCGCTGAAAAAGAGGGGTTGAAAAAAAAAAAGGGAAAAATGAGTAGCCAAGCGGCACTAAGGGGAGGGCAAGCGCGGGGTAACAATTGGCTTCCAAAAAAGCCCAAGCCGGAGAGGAAAACAGGGCCCCAGAAGCAGTAGATGGATTGGCCTAGGTCGAATCGCGACAAGGTTCTAAGTGAATAGAATGGTTTTCTCTCATCAAAATGAAAAAATAACTCAATTCAGGAAAAGCTGTGCAGAGGACACAAGTCCAGGGTAGCGTGTAATTTTCAAGGGGATAAGAAAAGGGAAATTGGGGGAAAAAGGGGGGAGCTGAAGCAAAGGTCGACGCGTGAACCAACAGTAACTCTTTAATAATGAAACGGAAAAAGAAAGAAAATAGGACCTAACTAGAAATAGAGAAGTAAGGAACAAACTGAAAAGCAAAAAAAAGGGGGCAAAGAAAATCAAGAAAGTCGCATCTTCAAGCTCAAATGCTTGATGGAAGAAAAAAAGGAAAGAGGGAGAACGTAGGAGCGAATAGATACTCTGTCAGTCACATCTTCCCGGCGAGGGAGGGAAAACAAAGAGAAAATGGGTATACCATCCGGAGAAAGAACCATCAGCATAGGCGGTTAAAAAACAAAGGGTGGGAGAGAAAGAAAAACAAGGGGTGGTCAGATAATGCTTAAAACTTAGAAAGGGGGAAGTGAACACTAAAAAGGACGGAAAACTTTGGGATTTGGGAGAATTTGATGGAGAAAACCCTCTTTTTGAGCTGTCAACGAAGGGTATCCGTTCGTGCATTGCTATTTTGGGCCAAGATACGGAAGAGATGAAACTGGCCGAGGACCCGAGAGCGCAAATGTTTGGGGAGCAACTGGGGGGTGGCAAAGGCGTTTTACTGGGGAAGAATCGTGAAGATCTCGACCACAACTGGTTAAGGACTTCTCCATATTGGCGAGAGAAAACGGCAAAGAAATGGGGATAAAAAGTGGAAAAAGAAAAAAAAAAAATTGGGGAAGGGACAAATATTAAGGGAAACCCCGGAGACGTATCAAACAGCAGGAAGAGCTAAGCGGCAAATGAGAAGGAAAAATTGGGAGGATGAACGAAGGGTCTATAATCCGGGTGGAAAAAACAGCGCAGCGGGAGGGAAAAGGTGAAAACACAAGAGTTTTTGGTGTGGGGGGTTTGAACCAGAGTTTTTGAACGGGAGCTCGCAGGATGAAGGAAAAATCATCTAGTAACCAAAGGGGTTCAAATAAAAATCGTGGAAAGAGAAGGCCGCCGCTCAAGAGAAAGGAGGGGATATGCAAGGAGACACAAAGAACGAAAAATTTCAAAAACTGAGAAGCAATTGGTTCAGGGGGGAAATCAATGGTTGGAAAGAAGAACTCAGAACGAAAGGATCCCTCGAGAAATGCTAATCTGAAAGAAGCTTCACGCAAGAGAGAGCAGCCGGATAAACGGCAATGGCAGGCTACAAACGCAACACCGTTTCTCCAATGGGTAGGGACGGTCGGAAGCCAAACGATTGCAGAAACGGAGGAAACTCAGGGCTGTGGAATAATCAAAGACTAAACAGTTTCCGATATAGATTGGAGAGAAAGAAAGAACACGTAAAAAGAGTCAAGACAAACCTAAGCGCCTCAGATACTGGGAAGAAAAACGACGGAAAGAATGGAAGGCCCGGGCGAAGGGGAGGACGGAAAAAATGCCAACACCGTTGAATCCCTGATATTGGGCACTGGTAGAGGAAAAACCAGGGGTATTGCTATTCATTCATCACAACACCAAGGAATAAAAGGAAAGAATTGAATAGTAAGTACCCTTGAAGTGGTCTATTTACCCACAAATAAGGGATAAGCCGGGGAGGGAAAAAAAGAAAGAAAAAACGAACTGTCCCAGGTCAAGTTTGGAGGACTGAAAGGTTACGGGGGGGGGGAAGGAGGAAAATCGAGGTAAGTGGGAAAGGTGAGGACTATACATTTTCGGGAACGCTAGACTTAACTGTAATGGAACTAAACTGCTGAATGAAAAAGTATAGAAATAGGGTGGGGAAAAAAACAGGGAGGAATGGTCAAATTGGGGCCAAATACTCTTTTCTGGACAGTTTGACATTGGGGGGAAGGGGGGAGTAAAAAAAGGATGCGCGCTGGGAAGGTCGTAGAACAAGGACATGAAGGAAAAGAGACTGAAGAGGATTTACAACAATTGAGGAAAAAAAGACAAAGTAAGGAGGGTCGGAAGGGGAGGGAATTTTTGTTTTTCGAGTCCTGCTTAGTTTGAGATTGATCGGACGGAAGGGAAAGGGTACAAGAAGATGTGGGAATTGATGGGGGTGTGGGGGGAGAAAAAAGGATTGAAGGAACTGAAAAGGGAAAAAAACTCCGACGGGAAAAACAAAAGCTTGGGTACACCTTTTCTATCGGAGAATTCTGACCGAAGGATCGGGGGAACAACGCGTTCATCCTCTAATTTGGCGGGGAAGCTTCATGCTATTAAAACATCAAGGTAAAAAGGTTGCGGGACACGACGACGGTATTCAGAGGAGAAGAGATTAAAAATTCCCTATCAAGTAAACCTCCTTTCCTGGCTCGCGAAAAAAAAAGAGGAGAGTCCTAGAGGACGTTGGGGGTTTAGGGAGAGAAAAATACAAAAGGAGCTTCACGGAAAAGGCCCAGAAAAAAAAAACTCTGTGCGGTAATTGAAGGGCGAGGCCAGTGAAGATAGTCCCGTAAACTAGAAAAAAACACAAAAAAAAAAAAAACCAAGACAAGACCAACGAATAAAAGGCCTTGTTGGGCGGAGAAACCGGGGAAGGGAGTGTTGCCCTACCCTGGTCTGGAGATAAATGGAGCCTTCGGGGGTAAGAAGGACGGCCCTGCTGATCGGAACACGGGATTTGAGGGGATCCACAATACCGAACGGCAAGCGTGAAAAGGCAAAGATTGAGAACAGGAGGGGGAACAGTTGGGAAAGGAAGAAGTGGAAACTAACTATGACTTTCCTATTGTTGCCCAGAGTCTAGAGAAGAAGAGTAAGTCCGGCAAACCATGTTGCAACCGAACCTACAAAAAGAAAAAATAAAAAAGGAATGTCCGGTGGCCACTGGGGTCGTGCTGTCAGGTCAGGTGTTCAAACTTCTTTCGGCCTATGAGGGGGGCCTGGAAAAGAAGGGGGTTCTAGGGTATTTCCTTACTAACCCCATGGCAGGAAAGCTCCCTACACGCGGACCAGTCCAAAGTTACGCGGTTTGGAACAGGGAAGAATAAAAGTTACGACGGAACGGGTGGAGCACAGCTTTCGAAAGGGATGGAAGGATATACGATTGCTAGAAAAAGGAAAAGAGTTACAAATTAGTCGACCAGGTTCTCTTGTCAGCAGGAATGAGAAAGGAAAAAAGGGCTAGGCATCTGGCGGCTCTTGTAAAAGACGGGGCTTGATGTTTGGAGAAATGGTTAAAAGCACATCAGTGGCAAAAGGAAAGACTGAAAAAGAAAACAGATGAAAAGAATAAAAAAGCCCGTCAAAAGAAAAAGATTGATTTTACTGGGTAAAAATTGTAAGGAGGACTGGGGGTTCAGAATGGGACCATAACTGTTGCTACAAGAAAAAAAGTTCGATGGGCAAGGAAATTGTCAATAGTGAGAAGTTAGGAAACGGGGGAGGAGTAAAGGGGAAAGGGGTGAGGGGGGACCCAGGGGGGAAGTAACCCTCCATCATATTTGATGTCAGGAGGAAAGAAACTACAAAGAAGTCCGCTCAACGTGCAAAAGTACAAGAAGGTAGATCCAACTGAACTTGTCGGCGGTTAGAAAACACCGGGGCAACTTGGGATGGAATGGAAAAAAAATGAGGTCCCCTTTGGAGAAGGGCAGTTGGGGTGGTCTAAATCGGACTTTTTGGAGAACCGCCAGAAAAAAGAAGGAACGGAGGGGGAACAATTAGTGCGGGGAGAGGAAATTCGTGAGCAAACGAAAAAAGACTTGCACAGTCAACACCGAAACGACCACGAACGGAGGTTTAGGGGAATTCGTTTGAAACAAAGACGGAAGAACATCGAGAGAGGGGAGGGAGAAAACAACAACGGAGGAGGAATATAGAGCTACTAAAACCGGTGGGGGTTGGGAAAGAGAGAGGGGTAGTGGGAATCACAAGACCTAAAGAAGCAGGGGTTTGGTTTTGAGGGGGGGCAATTGCGCGAAAACACTAATTGAAAGAGAAAGAAGGTGGGAACGGGATCAAGAGTGTAGGCGGAAAAAAAAGAAAAAGTAGAAACAACAAAACGGGCCCACAGGGGGGAAAGCACCGCATTCGGGAAAGAAGAGGGAAACTATCAGAAATCAGAAAAGGCTTGCTCAGTCGCGCCTGCCCGAGAGTGGAGAAAGCACGCAAGAGGTTGAAAAACCAGAGGCCCATGCCGTCTAAAAAAAAACACAGATTGGGGCGGGTCAGAAGAAGGAACCTGAAGCCATCACCAAGAAAAGGGGGAACTCCAAACGGGCAGAGGAGAAAAACGAGGAAAAAGTGCAGGCCACACATAGAGTAACATAAAAAAGGGATCATGAGACAGGGGAAAAAGAACCCAAAACGGAGAAAAAGAAGTAATCATTGGGACTTGTTTTTACAGTGTGAGGGGAGTCAAGAGGCGGAGAGGGTTGAAAGATTGACCAGGAGGGGGAAAGACACTCGGAGTGGATGGCAAGACTAGACTGTCACCAAACAAGCCCAAAATATTCCAAGCACCGCCAAATGCATTTATATATTTCCGGTCAGGAGCAGGGAGAGACAAGACACGAAGAACGGAGGGAGAACGATGAATGGTTTCGAAATATAGTTAGAGGCCACGAAAAACTCAATCAAACAAGGCCGGCACGGAAGGGTAAGGGAGGAAAGACAAAAACGGAAGCGAGTTGAACCTCTTTGGGAAATGAAGAAGGGCGAGTCACGAAGGGACCTCAAAGAAATTGAAAAAACATAAGGGGAAGACAAACCATATAGGAAAAGAGTAAGGTCACAATCATAGTCACCTTAAAAAAAAACGAAAAGGGGGGGAAAAAGGAACAAGAGAGGCATCTTCTCTTGCGACGCTGGAGTAATGTTTGCAAAAGGGTGACCAATGCCGGCAGGAAAATAGCAGCTTTGACTCTATCCATCCAAGAGGCCCTGAATCGGCGGTACCCGATAAAAAAGGGTATGAAGAAGGGGGAAAAAAACCCTCGCTAGCTTTTCCGCGGGGGGGGGAATAAGGGTGGGGGGGGAAAAACACAGAAAGGATACGAGGGAGAAGAAAAAGCAAAAAAGACGATCAGAGTGAAAAAGAAAGGGGGAGTTGAAAAAAAAAGAGGGCATGCTGGGGTAAATAGGAAAAAAACGATAGAAATCGGGGGTTGCATGACTGTCACAACAAATGTAAGGGAATAAGTTGTGAGAAAACGGGGGATTCTATGAGAAAACAACCTAAAAACGGCTCGAAAAGGGGTTGTAGACCGTCACGGTTACAATCTTTTAAGGGGACTAATCGGTAAAAAAAAACCAACGATAAAGCAGTCCTACAAGCGGGGGAGGAGGGGGAAACAGGAGATGGGGAGACGGAATTTGGAAGAGCCGAAGATCAACCAAATGTCAAAAAGGAAAATGCAAATGGCCCTAAGATTCGGGGAAAGATGAGTGCAGGACAGTGTTGAGAAGCCTAGGAAACTCGCCTAGTATAGGACAGGAAGAAAAAAGAGGGGGGGGGTAGTGCACTTAACTATTTTTCAAAAAGTTCGGCTAGACGTATTCCAGGATCATTCTCTGAAACCCAAGGAAATACCGAAAGAACAGTAAAGAACAATACCTTCGGGAAATACTAAAATATCGACAACGAAAAGGAGAAAAAGAGACTGCGAAAGAAGGAATCTTTTGAGTTGAAAAAATATTTGGTAGAACCCCATAGCAGAGTAGCCCCTGCCAGGAGGAGTGCGGGACCTCCCGAACTATCGCGGGGAAAAGGAAGCGGCAGGAAAAGGTGCGACCAAAAATCAAATCTATTAAAACGTTGGGGATCAAGAGGGGCCCAAACTTTCAAAGAGATGTAAGAAAAGGTTGAGGGTCAAGATAGAGAAACTAGGGCGATGAGTCCAGAGAAAGGGTCCTCCACAGAAAAGCTACCGGACTGGTTAATGGGAAAAAAAAGCCGTATGCACCGCACGTCCGGGAAAAACGCGTTTTAGTGAAGAACGCCACAATGGGGGATCAAGAGAAAGTAAGCAGGAAAAGGAGGAAGGAGATGACATCGCAAAAAAAAATGAGAATAAGAGAGAGAAATTACCATTCTGGGGACAGTACATGAAAAAATGAGGGGCTTGAGACAAGAAAAAAAGAAAAAAAGACCGTAAAAAGTGTTACGGGAAGTCGTGGGGAAGAGGGTATAAAGGAGAGAGGGAGAGGAGAAAATTGTAATATACAAATTTGGAGGGTTTTAGGATAAGACTAAGAAAGGGCAAGGAGCCGAACGCAACCTGCGTCTTGAGACTGTAAATCGGTGGGCCCACGCGGGATTACTTTGGGGCAAGGACGCTACGTGTACGTGCGAAAAAGGTAATGACAGATGGGAAGGAAAAAACGCGATGCAGATCGCGTTCTCATATTTAATCGTAAAGAGAGAGGAGGTAGGGGTCGATATTTAACAACTTGATGGGGGGAAAAAGGAAAAAAGTTTCTGTGAAAGGAAGCTAGGGGGGTTGTGGTGACGAAAAGAGGGGGTTTACAGGGAGGGAAAGAAAGGAAAAGGGACGGTTTGACGGATTATGGCCAAGTGGGGGGTTCTGAAGATTAAATAGTTGCGAGAAAGAAACTAAGGAAGGGGAATCAACAAAAAACTCTTGGGGGGTTCGAAACCGCTAGAAAAAAGGAAGAACACGAGTCTCGAAAGAGGTAAATCACGCAAAGTTCAGGGGAAAAGAAAAGTTCCGAAGAAGGGGAAAAAAAAAAAGTGGTCTTCGAAAGAAATTAATCGACAGAAAGCATTGCCAATCCTATCAACAGGGACGTGGAAGAGGAAATCGTTGGGGTCCGCGAATGCGGGGTGTGGGTTTCGGAAAGGGGAGCAAGTAAACGATTTCGGCAACTTCCGTTCATTGAGAAGAAAGGGTCTCGGCAAAAGGGAAAGATAGTCACATCAAAAACCATCGCGGCAGCAGAAAACAGGGGAGGGCCGTTTGCTCATGCAGGAACAGAAGGGGTCCGGTATCGGGTTGGACAATCCACTGAACTCAAAAGGCAAAAAGTAAAGACGGGAGGAAGTGAACGAATAAGACAAAAAACCTCGTGTGAATTGATGTTGAGAAAGAAGACTGTCGGGTTTCAGGGGGGGGAAAAAGTCAAAAAAAGGGGAGGAAGGGAAGATTGAAATAAACCATTTTGGTCAAAGGCTTGCCCGATCTGAACTACTGGACAAAAAAGGGCAGGAAGGAAAGGGGCGTCGGCAGAAGGTGGCAAAAAGCGACCCAGTTCGCGCAGAGGGAGTCCCAGAAGCGTGTAACTTGTGGAAAGCTTGTCTGTTGATTCCTTAAGTGAAACAGGGAGGTGTTGATAAAATAAAACTGAAAACCAAAGAGATAAAAAAAAAAGTTGTTTGAAAAAAAGAGAGATAGGGACTCTTACTAGTTGGGGAAGGGGGGTGGGGGATGGAAATGAAGCCAACGGGTTTGGGACTCGGGGGACGACCGAGAGCAAAATCCCAAAGAGGAGAAATCAGCGCTCGAGAAATTTTGGTTTCAGGTTCCGCATTAAACTGAGAAAGGGAACGGGGCTCGAAAAGCTGGCAAGGGGTGGGGGGGGGCAAGCGTTGCAATATCGTAAGAAAAATTCCAAAAACGTACGGGTCAAAAAGAGGCGGATGGAAACAGAGAGAAAAAAATAAAGAGACAAAGTGAATACGACAATTCTGCGGGATGCCTTTTTCGGAGGGGCGGAGGGGTGAGACCTGTTTCAAAAAAAGTCCACCACTAAACGGAAAGTCGTGGAGACAAAGAAAACATCTTAAGCAAGATGACACCCAAAAAAGCCAGAAAAAAAGGGGTTCATCAGGAGGTCGGGAAGGGGGGGGGACATGTGAACGAGAAAGGGACAAAAAAAACCGAACTCAGACAAATTTCGATTGTTTTCTTACAACCTCTTTCACTATACATGGAAGGAGCTAAAGAGGGGGGAAGGGGGAAAAATGGCCAATAATGGGTGAGACCAAAAGAATATTTGGCAGGATTCGACTAGAAGACTGAAGGTAACGAGATAGAGAACTCAAAAGCTCTTCGAAGGAGGGAGAAGAAGCAAGTTAAAAATCAATACAGACGTGGACCGCGGTGCTGGCAACCGGGAGAAAATTGGGGGGGGAGGAATATGGAAGGGGTTGGACCCAACTACACAGTGGTTACGGAAACGGAGTCCTTCGAAAAAGAGAAGGTTCAATGGGCCGGAAACCCGAATAAAAACTTTGCAGTCCTCAAAAGACAACTGCCCTTTAAGAAGTCACCACTAAAGAGAGAAAGGGAAAAAAAAGAATAGCATTAGAGGATAGAGAGAACAAAACAGGAGGAAGAAAGAGAGAGATACACAAGATCGAGTTTTTCAAAGGGGGTGGAAGAAAAAAGGAACGAAACAATCCGATTCTGTTGCATGAACAAAATTAACTCCATTTGCGAAAAAGCAGAGGAAAAAAGGAAAAGAGTGGTTTCCGGGACAAGGTAGGAGTCTCCAAAGGAAAATATAAAAAGGCAACAAGGATAAACGGCCCAGACCGAGGAAGAAGGAACGAACATATCCTGCCCGATATCTCAAAAAAAAGGAGAGGAAAGAAAACGCAAGAAAAGGGGAAAAGAAAAACGAAAGAAGGTGAAAGTCAGCCCCTTTATTGTAAGATCGAAAGAAAACAGCCAAAACTATTGAGGTGGGCGGGTATCAGAACTATTCCCCTGTCCCGAAATGAATACTTTAGTCACCACAAACACTCCTATACTGAAATGAAGTGAAGAACTGTTGAAAAAAAGACAAAAGGGTGAGGAGGGAACAAAGACCAAAATCAGACATAAGGTTAATTAAATAAAATGGGAGGGGGAGCGGGCGTTTGATGTGGCCTGTCATCGTTCATAGTGACAACTTAAGAAGAATGGAGAAAAGCGTCAGGAATGCTCGGTTCTTCATGGATAGCCAAAGCACGAAAAAAACAGGAAGATACAAAAACCACCAGGAAGGTGACAAATGCAGCTAGGAAGAGAAATGCCAATCAATATACTGATACTTAATGTCAAACTACGAGGGAATGGGAGAAGACATATCTGAAAAGAACAACAGGGAAGGCTCGAAAAAAAGGAGAAGAGGGTAAGGGGAAGGCGGACCTTCAAAAACTAAAAAGAACTATTGGGAGAAGAGGTTAAGCTTCAGCAGTTTGGAGAACTCGGGGGATCTCCGTAAGTAAATCAATACGCTGGTAACACAATCCATCGTGGCTAACCAGAAGAGAAATAAAGGGAATAGGTGACAAAAAGGAAAGTACGACGCCCCGAAAATTGGAACCAAACAAGCACAGAGGGAAGAGGAGCCGCAATGCTGGAGAATTTTTACAAAGGAATCGAAGTGATGAACTAAGATCGCAGGGGAGAAGCGGGTTTTCCACGCCCAGTCAATAAAGCCCCCGAAGAAAGAAAAAAGGGGAAGGAAATAAGGGAAGAAAGACAACAGAGATGTTACCAGACCACAAACGGGGGGGGGGGAAGGAAAAATAAAGAAAAGGGGGGAACCACGAAGAGAAAGAAGTAACCCAAGCGAGAATTGAATTAACCGAAGAGCGGGACAATACGGGGGGTAGGTGGTGAACGGAAAGGGGGGACATCAGGGGGTATTTGGGGGTGCTTATGGAGAGAAGTAAAATCTGAAAAAGGAAGTAACCGACCCGACGCTTGGGGGGGCCAGGATCTTTTAAAAAATGGGCGACAGATAAAGATATAGAAAAATCCTGAGTACGGGCCTCCGATTTGCAGGCGAGGGAAACGAAGGGCGAAAGGAACTAGTGTTAATCTATTCGAATAATACACCCAGAAGTGGGTGGAAACCAAAAAACCTTGGCAGCGTTCAATAGAATGTCCTCGAACATGAATGGTTTGCGGAGTAGAGAAGGAGAGGTTAGAACTCAGCGATATCCCCGAAAGAAAAACCAAGAGTTTGTTGGTGTTTTGGGGTAAAAAAAAAAAAAGGGTTGTGGAAGGGGGGGAAGGGAGTTTTCCGGGGCTCGCAGTAGTCAGGACACTAAAAGGAACCAAAATGTCAAAAAGAAAGAGGGAGAATCCTTCCAAGAGAAGCCGGAGGGGGGGAGAAAACGGCCGGATATACGACCAACCGAAAAAGAAACGACGAACAACTTACGGTGGAAAATAGGTAACCGAGAACCATAAGGGAAGATACCGCAAGTCAATTCACGATCCGGAGAAAGCCATCCATCGTGAAAGACGGAAGTCCACGGCAAATGGCAAACTTTTTTCAAAACCGCAGAAAAGACTGGGGGACATGGACCTTGACAAGTAAAAAAGGGCCCGCACAACTATTGAGAGAAGGGAGGAAAACAAAGGGGGGTCCTCGGCGAAACTGACGCTAAAGAAGTAGATGAAAGAAATAAAGGAAAGTAGAAGAAAAAGGCACCGAAGCAGACCTCTATAGGTTCATTCCAGTCCGCAAGAAAAAGGGGAAAAAGGACCGGTTCGTCGTTTTTAACTTGTAAACGAAAAAAAAAGGGTAGCAGCGATTTGGGAACATGGGAGACCCAACGACAGGATTGAAAAAAATCTCAGAGAAAAAAAACACGGAGAGGGAGGAAAAGAAAAGAGGTGGAAATATTAAATCCCTGGAAGTGTTGAGAGTACAGTGCCATCGATTGATAACAGGTGGCAGGGCTGTAAAAATAAAACGGGACGAACCCGGGGGGGAAAATGAAGGAGATCACTTGGGTTTTGACGGGGTAATAAAAAGTATAAGAGAAAAAGTGGAAGGGGACTATAAAGGGATGGATTGATGAATAAACAGAGAATCTGCAACAAGAGGACCGAGAAAAAAGAGAGAAATATGAGAATCGTTGAAAAGTCCATGAGTGTCAAAGTGGGGCGAATACGCGGGGGCGGGTCGCACCATTTAAATTGCAAAAACTCTTCGGGGACGAGGCCGGGAGCGGAGGGAAAACGACAGGAGGGAGAAGCGGGAAAACACGTCGGTTCAGGTGTACGGATGTTACAAAAGAGGGGGAAAACCGGAACAATATTGCCTTGGGGTTCTTCGCATTTGTCCGAAAAGTTGCAGGTGGTGAGAGCAGTAGGGTATTTGAGAGCGCGGATTTTAAACTTTAAAAGAAAAGGTGTTTCAGATGAGGAAAGCGACCGGGAAAAAAAAAAAGAAGGCGGGGAACTCACACAAAGGTTGGGTTCTACACGTGCTATCGAATATAAAAATGAGAGAAACTTCGTCCAGCCAAGGTGAAATTTTAAGAACCGCTTCATCAATATTTAACTACTCAAAGAAAACACAAGGTGTAGAGACACGAAAAGCTTAAAAAAGGAAGGGAGAAAAAGGAAAGGGCCGGCCTCTCTAAAAAGGCATGAAGCCCGAAGAATTGTTTGAAAAGAGAAAAGAGGAGCCCAGTAAGCTGAAAAAACGCTACCAAAAGAACGAGAAGGCGGGGCAATCTCGAAGGAAAAGTACCGTAGCACTAAATAACAACTAAAAGAAAGGAATTGACAGGTAGGAAAGGGGTCCAGAAGCTGTGGACAATCCCTAAACAGAACAAATGTCCAAAAAAAATGCAAAGAGGAGGGAACTCACTTCATGCAGAAAATGTAGTAACAAACTCCGGGGTGGGGGAGGTAGAATCGCTGTGTTTCGGACTAAAAGATTCACATATTTAATAAAAGGGGAGAAAGAGAACAACAGAGGACGGGATATTGAAAGTGATGAACTCAGAATGATAAGTTTACGGACCGGCGATACCCTGGGCACCATTCCAAGAACCGCATGCAGCTGCCCGAGGGGCTTTTCTTGGTGGAAAAGGCTGAGTCGTCCGTATAGAAATAGGACTCTAAATTTATTTGGTGGGAGGATAAATCCACGGATGTATGGGGGGGAAAGAGTATTGGAGTTCACTGGACGGAAGACACCAGGACCTGGTAAGCTAAGGAAAAACGGACAAAGCCGCGTATCTTTTGTTGTTCCGAAAAACCCCCAACAAGGAAAAAAGCGACCGGGGGCAAGTTGCACAGCAGGCCGGAGTTCGCGTGGTTTCGAGAGAGAAGGGAGAGAAAACAATTCCCACTAAAAAAAATTCAAAAGACTCCGCATCTTGGCATGAAGACAAAACTGACGTAATTAGACTACAATGCAGTCACAGGCGGCCGGTGATGCGGGGAGGAGGGCTGTTTTTGGTTCCCGAACAGCAGTCCACGCGGCTACACCGAATCCTCTTGAATCGGGAAAGGGGTAAAGGGAAAAACAGAAAAAAGGGAAAAGAAAAACAGAAAAGTTTTTATTCACCTTATTTCGTCGGCAAGTGGTTTGGGATGCCTGGGGACAAAACAGCATAAACTGTTGAAAAAACGCAGAAAAAGACGGTTTCGATATTTGGTTAATACCGAATCGTTCACGTAATTAGGGTTAGGGAAGAAGGTTCAGGGGGAATGGGCAAGTTAATTAGGCAGAAAAGAAAGAGAGTGGCTGGTCCAAGTCAAAAGAGACTACAGCCTGACTGAAGCCTTGCGTGCTTGAGGGAACAACATTCTCAGGTTCTCGAAGGGCAACGGACTTGCAAATTTCGATTGGAAATCGGCAATACTGTTATCCGCGGGATGTAAAAGGGGGCAGTGGGGGGTAGGAAGGGGGAAGGGGGGGGGGGAAAGAACGAAAGAAAGATGAGAAGTGAGGGGACCTTCTACGCTCGTTTCAATTGGATTGTAAGCAACAGGCTAATAAGAAACCGTGAAAATCAACAAAAGAACTAACCACGCCGCGGCGTGTGGAGGTCATCAAGGATTCACAACTAAGAACGTAGAGAAGGTCACGAGAGCGATCCACAAAACACCAAGGAGAAGTAAAGAAAGGAAGAGAAGCTCAATTGGTTTTTGGGTGGTTCATCTCGTAGGTTGGTGACCAGAAGAACGAAAAAAGCAGGCATGTGTGATTTGAGTGCGGGAAAAGTTTAAAGGAGAGGAGAAGGGGGGAGACGAAAAGGAACCAGAGAAAGAAGTTTAGAAAGGGGAAAGGGGAGGATCCTTTAGGGCAAATCTACCCAAGAAATATGAAAAAAAAAGGGGGCAAAGTTCTGAAAGAAGTGGACCAAAATCATAGCAATACAAACGCTGCCAAGATCTAAAGACGAAAAGAGAGAGGACAGGGTCCGCGCAAAGAACGAATAACCTGGGGAGGAAAAAGAAAAAGGCGGTCATAGGCCAAACTTTAGTTCCCCGGCTAAGAAAAAGCCACACCGATGGGGATGGGGAAAAGTCAAACCTGGGGCCAGAGAAGGAAATAAGTTAGTAAACGAAACTTCCTATCGGTGAAAGATTACAAAAGGTGGAAGAGGGAGAGTCGGATAAACCTGCGATTTGAAAATGATAAAAAAGATCAAACACGCCTAGACGCATAAGGAATTAAAAATAATCATTCGGTTTTTTGAGGGGCGTGTGATGGAGGGGAGAGCGTAAATGGGGGGTCACCAACTTGAACAGATCGTTCGTGGTGGGAGACTAAGGGATCCAAAAAACCCCATTCAAATATTCCATAAAGGGACCAGAGGTCACTGTTGCCTATTCGCTGCGCTCATGACCATCGAGAATGCGGATGTAATGTCTCGTGGGGGCGAGCCATATCACTAACAAAAAGAAGAAGGATACAGTGTTCGCTACCCAAAGGGACAGGAAAAGTGAATTTCAGGAAAGAAGAAAACGAGAACGAAAACGCGGATGGGTGTCACGAATAGTGTAGAAGTACAGCCAGTGAGATACGGAAGGGAAACTCAAAGAAAAGGGGCCAAAACATCCATCGTGTAAAGCAATCACTAACCAGGAGACCAAAGAGGAAAACCCTCTCGTAGGTGCCGAACACCTAGACGAAAGCCACGACCATGGGAAGACCACATAGGCGAATTGAAGTGGCGCACGCTGGACTGTGTTACAAAGGGGAAGAGGCCGACGAAGTCGGATCTGCAGAGGGGAAAAAATGAAGGGAAACAGAGGAACGCAGGAGGTCGGGGAAAAAATAAAATGGGTCATTAAGCCGTTACGAACTAAACCCTAAAGGTCCGCGAACCAAAACAGGTGAGAAACAGAAGAAACAGCGATAACGGAGGGGGGAAAGGAGGACAGGAGTTTAACCAAAGAGGCGGCAGCATGCCTTTGGTCAGGTCACGGGATTGAAACCCGATACGACACAAGGGTTGGGGAAGAAGGGGACCTTTATGAAGTTTAGGGTGAGAGGGGGGCGGGGCGGACATAGAAAAAGCAGGACCGAAGACGACCAGGAAAGGGGGGGGCGGCACGTGTGTTAACGAAACGTTGACTGGGGGCTAATCGGTAGGCGGAAAAAAAAGACTTCAGAGTCATCCGGGTGCACGGGACGGATTGAAGCGGAGGAAAGAAGGACGAATATGAATACCCAGGGGGACGCAGAAAGGAAAAAAAAGATCACGGAAGCATCTTGGAGGAAGGAGTTGGCGGGAAGGGAAAGAGGGCAGGGTCGAGAAAAAAAAAATTAAATCGAACGCACTGGGGGAACAAGAGTGGGGTGGGTAAGGAACGGAGGGAGTTTTACAATTCGGCTCTATAGGGACAGTGAACAAAGGAGGAACCATGACAAATGACCTCTGAGTAATCCCTTCAAATCAGCTCAAGGTGAAAGAACGAGGAAGGCTCACACAAAAAAGAAAAAGCGAAAAGGAAAAGCCGGTAAGACAATGAAAAAAAACAACAACGAAGTAGACCGCTGCGCACAGGGAGAAATAGCTAACGCCTCTAAAAAAAAGCAAGTTAGGAAGAAGCGGCATGGCAAAAGGGGACCAAGAAACAAGGATGTACGAAAGGTCCTTGAGTAATTCCGGTGGCCCGCCCACTTGAAGGATTTAAAACAGGTTAGGGTAATCGAGAAGGACCGCTAAAGGGGTGAATAGGAGTTTAGGTGAAATAAATGAAGCAAATGGAACTAAAAATAATCTACGCGAGAAAACGGGAAAAAGTACCCTCATTAACCGGAAGGGTATGACTTTCATGGGCCCCGGTGGCATATTTAGAGTACAGCGGAACCGGGGAGAAAGGCGGGGGGAAATTAAGCAGGACCTAGTT
>Ga0179593_1516549_pt1 | contig 20463 bp, 29 predicted proteins | sample CZODoug2_1_08_16_FD_185931 | JGI IMG/M metagenome (GOLD analysis project Ga0179593, IMG submission 185931) | Vadose zone soil fungal communities from Angelo Coast Range Reserve, California, USA - CZODoug2_1_08_16fungal (PacBio error correction) | ecosystem: Environmental > Terrestrial > Soil >...
AAGAACCTGGATGACCGAATGGGCATCTGTGACTGTGAGAAAGACGGGAGGGCCGTAAGACGAAGGCCGTAGGCAATTGTTCAGCCTGGAAAAAAGGGAAAAAGTAAAGAAAGGTGCCTCAGAAAAGTTGGGCAAAAAACTTCAGAAGAAGAGAAGGGCTTAGGTCCATGAAAGGGGATCCGATGCAAATCGGAAAAAGCGTTTTTTAAGCGAGACTCTGAAAAGAAAAAAGGCACTTTAAAAGGGCTTTAGCTAAGGCCGAGAGCTTGAAAAAGGAGAAGATGAAAAGTGGAGGGGTCCTATCACAAAAGTGGATTAGATGGGCGGCTTTCCAGGATGCACCTCTCTCAGGAAGAAAAAAGTAACTACAAAGCGCGCTGGACAGTAAAGGGAACGGGCGCGGTAAAAAGGGAAGTAAGCCCCGCAGAAGGAAAAAAAAAAAAAAATGTGAAAAAAAAAATACGTTTTGAAAAAAAAGGAGGCAAGTATCAGACACAAAAAAACGAAGGATCATCAAGGGGCGATAGGCCTATAGAAAAGGGGGAAAAGCAAACATAACAAAAACACCAAAAACGGTAGAAATCGCGAAAGGAAGAAGCACCATGCGGAAAAAATATGCAACGCCATAAAATAACTGCGAGGGGGCCTGACCCGAAAGGGAAGAAAGTAGATAAAAAGGTCCTAATCTGAAGGGAATACACCGCCGGGAAAAGACAATGAGTACGCTCTCTATTTCGGAAAAGGGGCGCAGAACGCGCATGGGGAAGGAATCAGCAGGGATCATCGAATCCGGACAAAAGGGGGTCGCAAAAAAATCACCTCACTCCTATGGCCATGGTGCTCAGGTGATAAAAATCTGCGTCGATAGGCCAAGCGAGAGCCATGGGGCAACATCGATCTGGAGACACGAGCGCCAGAGCTAAGAAGGAGATCAAGAAAAGAAAAACCCGAAAAAAGGGGGTTGTGGGGGGGGTTGGGGAGCCTTCATCGGGGCATTTATTTAATGTAAGCGGCAGGGGGTGAAAAAACAGATACACTTCAGGAAAGGGCGCGCAGAGGGGGAATCGCTTCAAACAACAGATGGTCGCGCGCTCAAAGGAACGACGGCCGTCGGACGTGGTTCACAAGGTGCAGAAAAACAAACGGGTGCTGGGGAAAAAAAGGGGAAAACGCATGAGATCAAGCTGTATAAAGCCATTGGTCATGGGGAAAGGGACACTGCTTGCTATGTGGGGGGGTGGGGAAGAGAAAAACCAAATACAAATAGAGGAAATAGCAGACAAATCACGGAAAGAAAAAAGATCAGGAACCCGAAAAAAAAGGGGAAAGTATCAGGACGCCCTGAAAGAAACGTCCTCCATGCCGACTAAGCAAAAAAGGTGAGCGTAGCGGCACAAAACAAACTAAGGGGGAGAAACATGGTCGACCGAAAATGCGGGCTGAGCTCCCTTGCAAGAAAGAAGGGCGCCTCGACCAGATTGCATACTTAAGGTACAAGAACGAGAAAGCACGCCACTGACGCGGTTTACCGAAAGAGAGGGGGAAAAACAGAACGCAGAGGGAGAAGAAAGGGGGAAAAAAGGGAAAAACAAAAATTACAAGAAATTTCAAATTCATGATGAGGGGGGTCCGTTCCAGACGAGGGCAGTTTCTCCGAAAAAAGGAAACCAAGCAAGAATGAAAAAAGAAGAGAAAAAAGGCAATTAAAAAAGTGCGAGGGGAAAGGACTTAGAGCGGAGGGAAATAACTAGCCTGGAGGGAAGGGGGGAAGGATACGGCACCATAAAGGCCGAACGGAAATTAAACGCAAAGGTAGCACAATCAAAATAAAAAAAAAGGAGGATATTAAAGAAGAACTTCTCCGGTTAAGTTGGAGTAAGTCAAGGAAGGTAAAGGGAGGAAAGGGACCTGTAAATGTTTTCCTTCATAAAAGTCAAAACCAGGTGTCAAATGAAAATCAAAAAAAAAGGATTAAAGGAAAAGGCCAAAAAGGAATTTCTTTGGGCCGGGGAAAGAGGAGGGTCCATCCATCTTATGAGTGTTGAAGGGAATTGCAGGGGTCACAAGGACAAAGAAGTGGAACGTCGGGAAAAAAAAATTTCAGAAAGAGTCGTTTTTTTCAGGGGGAGTGTGATCGGCCGCCGCGTTTTGGAGACCGGTTGCCTGGGGGGGAGCGATAAAAAAAAAACCTTCGGAGATCGAAAGCCAAGAAAAAGGTAAGGATGGAAGAAGGTGCATCGACATCTGGGAAAAGCATACCACCCTTAGCAAGCCGTGCAGAAATGATCAGCAGCCGGCTGCCACTTCTGACAATTTCAAGGGACGAAGTAGGCGGATGAAAGAGAAAAGAAGGGAAATCAGAAGAAAAAGTCTGGCACAAGAAATCGCGGTGGCAGCGCTCGGATCTTGAGGCCGTGCCTTTCCTTGCTAAGAGCCAAACCCGAGAAAATGGGAGGCAGAAAGCAGAAAGAAATCTTTCCCAAGAATCCAGCGGGAGACTTAGACCACGAAGGGTGAGTTCGCTCTCTCCCTTCGCCAAAGGAGACTGGAAATTGGGGGAAAAGGAAATCAAGAAAAGGGGGATCGCGCGAGAAAATCGTTGTGGGAAGCGAGGATACGGGGGAGCGTCGCGCCTCCCTTAACACGAGCCCTTTTGGAGAGACCGGAGGCAGCCAGAAAGAATCACAAAATCTGGGAAAAAACAACCCTAAATAGCCAAAGGAGTCAGGGGGGGGTATTCGCCGGAAACCTCTTTGCCTATATCGAAAAGAAGGCGCGAGAAGCACGCGTGAGAAGAGAGAGAATATAGAGGTGCGTTCAAATCACGGAAGGGGACGCCAGGGCCAATAAATCGCGGAAAAAGAAACACAAAGATAGGGGGGGCAAAAAAGGGGGAAAGACGTTGCGAAACGTCCGAACCTGGCAATGCAGAAAGGGCTTTCGATCGGAGCGATCTCCTCCTCTCGAAAAAAGGGGGTAACACGGGTAAACGAAGGAAGAAGCGGAAGAACAGTAAAGGGCAATAGGTGCATATGTCACCAAAGACTTTAGGAAGGGAGAGCGGGAGAAAGATCGAGATCTCGCGGACCGTGAAAACTGGCTTGGTCGGTTGGAAAGGAACATTCTTCCCTTTGAGGAAAAGCTTAGTCCAAAAAGGATGAAGAGGGGAAGAGGTTGGGAAAGAGGGGGGGGGATGGCAAACGGGGGAAAAGGGGAAACCGTCGACGGAGTACTTCTTTATAAAAGCGACACCGACTTATTCAGAGGGGGGAAGAAGGACCGAAGCATTAGGCCGATTCAATGAGGAACGGACCCTCCTTGAGGACCCGTCTCAAAAAATCAAGGCCGGGAAGTTAGGGGGACAAAAAAAGGGGCGACTCAAAAAAAAAGCCGGGTCAGCTTGACGGCGCGAAAACGAGGAAATCGTTGAAAAAAGCTGATTAGGCCAGACAGGAGGGTCAAGAGAGGATCATCAAGAAAAAGTGGCCTCGGTCCCGGACGTCACCGCGGACAAGCAAGATGGCGCCAAGGGCATGACTGCTGAGACTTGTTGCCGAAAAAAGAGAGGGGGCGGAAATGGGCAAGAAGGGTTAAAGAAAAAAGGTAACTCCGTGATTGACCGGCCGGCTCGGCCCGCGAAAGGAAAAAAAAAGGCAACCTATTAATGAAATTCGGTAAGATGGAAAAGGAAAAGGAGCCTAGGAAAAAATAGTATCAACGCCAAAGGAATGATTCGATAGAGATCTGTTCGAGGGACGCTACAAAGCCGCCAAACATGGAAAGGTGGAAAATCACGGACGTTCTTTGTGTCCCGGACTTACAAAACATCTCGAAAAGCAAACCAACACCGGGCTAAGAAGAAGTATCGCCTGAAACCCGCCGCATGGAAGGGTCTAGCCGACCGAACAAGTGTTCGCGTACAAAAAAGAACGTCCATATCGTTCGAAAAAGAAAAAGCTCGAAGCGAGATTAGCTTAGGGGACGAAAAAGAGAGGAGAGGCTTAGGATCTGGGACAGGGAGGAACTTCGCATTCATCGGGAAGGGCATAGTCCGCGGGAAGGAGGAAGAAGAACCGGCGGCATTTGCAAAAAACCGTGACTAAAAACTTTGGTCTATAGTTGGGGAAAGGAGAATTCTAAGTCCTGGCCAAATCTGAAAGATTGCTTGTCCCGAGGAAGGCAAAATCGACTATCGTGGCGTGCAAGGGCAGGACTACATGGGAAAGCGGGAAGCAAAAAGGTTTAGGTCTGGCACGAGGGAACTATTAAGACGGAGGAGCGAACAGGTCGCGGTCCTGCAATTCCCCTAAAGCAAGGAGGAGGGGGTGGAAGAAGAGAAGTGGATTTGAAGGCAAGAGGGGAAAGAAGCCAACTCCATCAGGAGAGGAGGTCGCGCGGTCCATCCAGAAGGAGGGAAGGTCTCCTTTTCCCGGAGGAACTTTACCACAAGACAAAGGGGGAGAACACCCAGAATAGAAAGAATCCAGGTAGGGAGAAAAAAAAAGGCTGGAGAAAGGGAGGGGAAAAAAGCTGCCCTGTTCAGTTCAGGAAAAGCCATGACATATTAAAAAAAAGAATCCAATCTCAGAGAAAACAGGAAGGAGCTAAACGGAATCGAAAAAAACTTATGCACTATTAGGCACTCCGGCACAAGGGAGAAAAAGAAGACGATACGTGTGTGGAAAATGATCGCCGTATCGACCGCCGGGAAGCGAAGAGGGGGGGCGATCGAAAAAAAGTGGCAATCGACCCTAACCGTCATCGAGGAAGGGAATGGCCGAGCCGGACAACCGCGAGGGGGGTCACCTGCCACAAAAGAAACAAAGTAGAGATCCGGAAGGGGGAGGAAGAAAAAGGGGAAGCGATCGGTGAAAAAAAGGTTGCTAAAAAGAAGGGGCGCATCGCCGAAGAAAGCCAACGCGATAGGCAAATCTCAATTACTAAGGAGGAAGTTCGGTGTGGGGGGGGGACAAGTGATGGAGTTTACTGGGGAAAATTCCAAGAAAGGACTTAGCGAGGCAGGAGGCGGCCCGATGGGCAGTCATCAATCTCTTAAAAAAAAGGTGTGCGAAAGAAGATTGGCCGGGAAAATACCTCGAAATCCCTGTGCAGGGAGGCTACGCGGCCGAACGGCCAAACGTGCTTCCTAATATATTCAGGATCAGCAATGTTAGGGGTCCTGAACGGATTTGGAAAGATCTCCGTCGGGCGGAGAAAGAACGTCCAGTCGGCCGCAAGGAGACGAGCTCTTCCACGAAGCCGGCGAATCATGGGAACAGGAAAAGGAAAGGGAAAAAAAAAAAAAAGGAGGAGATCGACGCAAAAAAAAATCGTGAGGCAAAAAAGAAACACGTCCGACAGAGGGAACGGGGCGCCATTGGCGACCGAGAAGGCCTTCTCATTTCCGGGGGAAGGTGGTGAGGCCAAATTGCATAAAAAGAAAACACGAGAGAGGGGGGGGAAAAAAAAGACCTGGCATGAGAAAAAGGAAAGCTCGCAGGAAAAAAGAAAAATGATTCGGCGTGAGAGAAAAAACCGGCACTAAAAGTTACAAACGCTGAGGCCATAAGAACTTACAAACTCTCAAAAAAAAGGGAAGAATAGGTCTTAAAAGGAGAAGAACGCAAGGAAATCGAAAAAAGGGAAAAAAGCCAAGAGGATGGACCAAAAAATTCACTAATTATCTTAAACGGGGGGCAGGCCAAAAGAGGCTGGCCCTTTACGCGGGGGCGTTTTGGGAAGCGGATGAATCGTACCTAACCTGAAAAAAAAAACAGTCGACCGATTCACCAAAGTAGAACTCCAGGGAAAAAAATAGAAAAAGACACCTTCGAATGCAACAACGGGAACAATTCGCCGGGAAATTGGGAATGGGGGGGGGCCCGTAAATAGGAGGAGTCCGGGTAGAGGAGGGTTGCCTTCATCCTCGTAGAAATCCCAGCTTAGGTAAGGAGTAAAAGAGAAAGACCATCCCAAAAAAGAAAAGGCCACACCACCGTCGTAAAGAAAGAAGGTGTGTTCGGTAGCAGGAGGCGGACATCCTCTTATTTTCTTGGACGGGCAAGGTGCGCAAAGTAAGAGCAAAAGGGCGTGAAAGAAAGAAAACCGCCATAAGAAAAAAGGTTTGGCGGAAAGCGTGCCGCCGCGTTTTGACTTGCGTGCGTTTGGTGAAAGAAAAAAAGGAAGGGAGAGGGGCGAAAAAGTCCAAAGGTGCCGCGAGGGAAGCTTGTGACCCGAGACAGTAATGGAAGAGGTCGATGCGCCCTTCTCTGCAACGGAGGGAGACATACCACCCTTCTTTCAAGGCAAGAGAACCGGTTCAAAGAGGGAACAAGAGAAAGGAGGTCGGCCGTGTGAAATGAAGGAAAGAGGGGCGTCCTATCGCCAGGAGGCAGGACGGGCGTGATCCGGACAATCGACATCGCTACTTCTGGGGCGCAAAGGGGGGGGAAGTCTGAAAGGGGGAAGGGACCTTGGAAAACCCGCACGAAAAAAAAAGGTGGTTCGGCAAACTAGGGAAAGCCGGGCCTCGTGCCAGGGGCTATACAGCTTTAAAAGCACAAAAAGGGGGATGAAACGGGAAGAAAAGCCACAAAATATTGGACCGGGAAAAGCCACCCCAAAACCTGGCAAACAAAAAAAACATGGTGGGTGAAACGGAGGTCGGCCTTGGTTAAGAAAGAACACGTGTGGGGGAAGAGGTCCGCAGAGGGAAATCCATTGACTCTGAGAAGGGAAGGCCGGGAGGGATTACCTTTCAGAAAAAGTAACTAATAACCAGGGGAAGGAAAGGAAAAAAACCCTAAAGACGAGTATAAGGCCTATAGCGAGATGGCGGATTCGAGAGGAAAGAGAGAGTTTTATCCCATAAAAAAGTCTGAAGAAGGGGGGAAGAATAAGGGAGGACCAGAGCCATCTGCGGTGGATGGAGAAATGGAAAACAAGGGGAGGAAGCAAAAGCTTAGAAAAAACTTATGACGGTTCGTGCGCTGGCTCCTCAGTAATAAAAGGAAAATAAGCGAATCGGGGCATGCGAGAGAAGCATCGAGCGTCGCCCGGTAGGGGTGGAAAAAAAGCAGATCCAGAGAACCAAAAACACGTCCAAAAGGGAGGGAAGGGCAGGGCACCCTCGAATCAGGGGGAAAAGAGGGGTCAGCGATAAAATGGGGGGAAGGGATCGGGGCCGATCTGCCTGGCGGGCGGGGGGTGAAAAAAAAACAGGCCCTGTCTGCGGCGACTTCCGAACAGCTGAGGAAAAGAGACGAGGCGTCTTGAAAGGTATAATAAAGGGGTCCTTCAAGTGGGGTTATGGGGAAAAACGGGGTGGGAAAACTCCGGGAAACCGTCTCCTGCTTTTCGGGAATTCTGTGTAACGGGGAGCACTCAAGAAGCGGGGGGGGAATTAAAATAAATTTTCACATGGGCCGATGGTCTGCTTAGAGCAAGACAATTCCCAAACCCTCATACCAAAAAAAAATAGTACCGCGAAAGGGAGACTCCTCCTTCTTAAAGAAACAAGGATCGGCAGGGGACCGCACATCAAAAGAATCAGGGAAGTATTCCCAGAAAAAAAAAGGGCCTGAAAAAAAAAACACGATTTGCCTCAAAGGGGGGGGCCACCCGCGGACAAGCAAAAGACACTGCGATACTGTCGAAGGGGCAAGAGATAAAAGGGAAATCGGGAAGGAGCCAAAGGGATTCCCAAAAATTGACGCAGGGGGGGGGGGAAAGCCTTCCGCAAAAAACAGGGGTATAAACCGGGGAAGGAGATAAAAGGGGGGAAGCCTGGGAACGCCAAAAAAAAAAAGGGGTGTAGGTGAAGTAGGGAGAAGCCAGCCGCCCATGAGGCGATATAGCTTAAGAAGGGAAAGGAGCTGGAAGAGAGGAAACTTTCCAGCGATCGACAAAAAAGGGGGAAAAGACACAGTCGGGAGGTGCCCTGATTAAGAAAGACGGCAACAAATGAGGAGGATGAAAGAAAGATATCGAGTTATCGCCAAAGACGTCCGTGCACACCAAAGGAAGTATGGTAGCGAGACAAGGGGGATAGGAGTGCAGAGAATTCGTCGGAAAAAAAAAAAGCTCTAGCGAAGCAGGGGGGAGCTGGCGGGGATCCTAAGACCTACAATAGTCTAAGGAAAGGGGGTCCAAGAGACGAAAAAAACGGCATGTCATCGGACGGAAAGCCGGAAAAAAGAAAAGGCATCACCGAAAAAAGTGAATCAACAAGACGGGCAGCTTGGGCGCAACGGAGTGGGGACCTCTATGCAATCCTAGCCAAAAGTCAACAGCAAAAGAAGAGAAAAAGAGGGACTTGTAAAAAGCAAATCGCGGATGAGAAGGTACTCGATGGAGGAAAGGAAATAAGAAGGCCAACGATTTCATCGGTCTTGTTAGGCGAAAGAGATGTACGCCTGACGAGGGAAAAACGTTGCTAAAAAGTCAAAGGGGGGGGGAAAGGGGAAAAAAGGGGAAAAAAAAAAGGGGCGTTGGAAAAAAAGCATCTCAGATGATCGTTCCTACCTGCAATCTGCGACGGCCCGCGCTGGGGGGAACAAACGCCATGCATATAAAGGGCGATCGTACACAAAGAAACATAAAAAAAATCAGAAAGGAAAAACCAAAAGGGCACATCGACCCTTGCCTAAAAAGAATGGGGTATATATACACACTATGAGAGAGATCATCAATGGGCAAAAGCGCGGTTTTAAAAAGGGTAAGGAGGAGGAAACTACCAAATGCGAGGAAAAAAGGGGGACATTCCAAAGGGACTGCGCTCGATCGAAAAGGGACGGCCTCCGAAGAGGGGACATTATGCAAAGTGGCACTCAAGAAAAGAGAGTATTACGCGTTAAATAAAAAGAAAAAAGAATGCATCACCTCCGGGCGCACGCTGATAGGCGGCACGAGCTGATCTCAGAAAACATGCCGCCGTGCATGAGACGAGGACGGAAAAGTCCGCGACCGTCTCGCTTGGTCATGTCCTATCAAAGGGGGGGGTTCGAACCGAAGAAAAGAACCCGAAAAAAAAAAATCTCGGAAAAGGAGGGACGGAAAAGCAACGTAAAATCGATCGCCACGTCAGACCAGGTTCTCACCCGTCAAAAAAGAGCGCCGAAAGCAGCGACTAAGCTGAAAGGAAAGGGGAAAAATCCACCGAAGAAGGGGTTACATATTGCGCAGCGGTGCTTGATTGAATGTGAGTCTCCAGAAGTAATGCCAGACACGGAAATCAAATAGAGGAAAGATTGAGAAAAACGTATCAAGAAGAAAACAGATGTGGGGGGGGGGGACGCTCGCTCAAAGAGGACTTCCGCTTCTGAAGGGCGGCAGAAAGGGGGTCCAGACAAAAAGAGGGGGGAAAAGGGCTTGAGAAAAAGAACGCAAAAAGAATCTCAGCATAGATCAAGCTAGGGACAAGCCATTGGCCATTGGGGAAGCTACGGGATGTCTATTTAGGAGAACACTCCCTCGATCGATCAGGGGGGGGAGGCGAAGAAAAAAAGGGCCGATAAAGAGAAAAACACGAAAAAAATGATCACGCCGTGCCCTGCAGTGCGTCGAAACATGCCGAAAAGCGCCTGACAAGCTCTTGTATCTATCTCGGAGAAAAAGTAAATTGCGCGGGGAAGATGAAGAAGAAATAAAGCTTGAAAGGAAGAGAGAAGGGGGGGAGAAGAAGGGCAATACTTATCGGGTCCAGACCGGGCAAGCACACGCACTGACGTCCGTGGACGAAACGGATGCGGCCCTTCGACAAGATCACGCGTGATCGAAACCGTCAAAGGTACAAAGAAAAAGAAAAAAGGAGAAGAAAAACCTAACAAGGGGGTGGGGTGGGGTGGTAAGGGGAGTCAAAGTCCAAATGAAAAAGAGAAAAAGGGGGCTAAAAAAAAAAAACTAAGAATAGGAAAAAAACCTACCAAAATCACTGAGTTAGATTAAAGGGGGCCCGTTCCGGTGGCGGCTGTCAAATGGAGCGGTACTTTTGTGGGACTTTAGGTCGTAAACGAAGCGGGAAGTCAGTTCAGGGAAGAAAACTAAAGGGGAAGAGGAAAGAAAAACCATATACTAAAAAGTATATCGGAGAGAAAAAGAACGAGAGAGATAACCATTCGCCAAGGGAGCGTCTATGGGGGGGGGGGAAGGGAAAAAGAATCAAAGGTTCTCCTTATTGTTTTCCAGAAAAACGGCAATGATACCGCGTCCGAAACACTCGAAGGAAAAAAAAGGGAAAAGGGACGCGGCCACCAAGATAAATTAGTGCTTGTGTCGAGAAGTGGGTCCATCATCTTAGGGAAGGGGACGGGCCTTGTTCCGGTGCTGGGAAAAATGGATGGGGGGAGTCAAAGGGGAGGGGCTGGAAAAAAAAAAAGAAAGAAAAAATATGCGGAAAGTTTTCGGGGAGGAGGCGGCAGTCCGGGGAACTTTTCTGCCGGTTTGTTCGTCAGGAATCACCGCCGACGAAGAGGGGAGAAAGAAGCCGAGAGGGAGTCGAAAGAGAAGTGGATAAGGGGGCAAAAGGAGGGTGACCAGAAAAGAGGCTCCCTTCGCGAAAGAAAAGGCTTCAAGCCGGTGGGAAAAGGGGGGAAGGAAGGCGGGGGGGGGGAGGGCCACTTTCTAAAACTTTAAGAGGCCGGGAGGGCTGCGAAATCACGAATATGTCAGGGAACGATCGCCATCAAATAACGTACATCGACACAGATAGTATGCAGCGCTCGAGGAAGGCGGGCCGTGCGAAGGGGATGCGGGGCGGGCCTGAAAAAGGACTAAGAGGGGGGGGACTATCGAAAAAAAAACCTCGGGCAAAAAGGGCTATAACCAGCTTGAGAATTTCGTGCGTCGCCCTAATTTTTACGAGAGAAATACAAGCACGGGAAGTTCAGGAGGGAATTGAGAAGGCCAGCCGCGGACCGTCGATTGAGCGCTCACCAACCTATGGGGGAAACCGATTGAGCTTTTGGAGCGCAGGAAAAAGAGGACGAATTGGAGGGAAGGAATTACAACTGGAAAGCTTGCGAAGAATTAAAGACGCGCTGACGCCCTCTTTTCCAAAAACCAGCACATCCTTCTTCTAGCGGAAGACAGGGCTTTGAAAGAGGAAGAGGGCGGGGAGTTCAGAAAATTGGAAGCAAAAAAACTTGGCGATGATTAGGGACAAGGTACCGCAGAATCAGCGGGGTACTAAAAAAAAAGAGGGGCAGGTAGGGTTTTAAAAGGGGGGCAGAGGGGGGGGGGCCTTAAGAGAAAAAAATCGATGACGGTAAAGAGACTTCCTTCAACATAAAGAAGATGCAGCTCCAAGGATTGAGACGCCATCTCTCTCAAGAGAGATCACGTAGTGGGCGAACCGAAGGAGGGCTCCTTGGTGCAGGGGAAGTTGTAATAGTGTAAAAAAAAAAAAAAAATCCTAATGGGCCGCGCGTAATCGAAAGAAGGGTCATTCGCGCTTTGTAGACCGTGACAGGCCTGTCTTGTGGAACGGACGGGGGAACATGGGGAAATTGAGAAAGGTCCGACAAAAAGTAAAGGTATGCTGATTTGCTCGTTTGGATGGAGAGCGGGTGTAAATGGAGGGTAAGGGGGAACTCCTGGAATCTCCTGAAAGGGGACTCGGTGACATTATCTGCCTGGAGGGACGCAGCGCGCCGTCGCCACATATATAGGAAAGGGAAAAAAAAACCTTTGAAACGGAAAAAAAAAAACGATCCCTCGTCATTCGTAATGAGGAGGAAAGTTCTATCAGGGGGACCATAAAAAAAAAAATCAACATCTCGGGGGCCTTCGCAAAAGACCGAGGGGAAAGGTCCCGAGAAAGGAAGAGCCAAGAGGAAAGGGCCGGATCAAAGGGGGACTCGGTCTCGTAGAACCAAGGAAAATCAAGAAATGAAGAAAGGGGGGGGAATTAAAAAGAGGAGATTCTATTTCCAAAAGGAAGTTGCGCAAGCTTCATTACGGGGAGAAAAGGGCGAAAAAGAAACCACGGAAAAAGACTTCCCAAAAAGGAAAGGGGAGACCCTTCCCCGGAATTCCTAATTTGCGAAGGGATGCTTGACGGAAAAAGAGCTACGGAACAGCTCGAAAGGGAGACTTCTTAGCACCGCCAGATCCTCCTAAAACAAGGTATGGCTATATATCTGAGAGGGGGGACCAAGAAATATAAACGAAGCAAAAAAAAGAGTTAGAAAAGAAAAGACAATCACTGAATCCACGCGGTCGGGGGGGGACACCTTTAAGAGAAGGCGATAAAAAGGAAACTGAAGGGCGGAGAAAAGAAAAAAGGTTAGGAAAGAAACCTGGCACACCGCCGCATGGGGAAAGTTGGATGTCCGGGGAGACCTTCTACATTGAGAAACTGCAAGAAAAGGGAAAGAGACCATCAAGAATGATGAAGAGAGTGATTCTAAGAAAAGGCAACCTACAAGAGTCAGGCTTCGAAGGCGAGGGTAACCACGACGAAGAAAGTCTGACAAAAACGGTAGAAAAAAACTGTTCCGGAGGCCGGAGTCATCACCGCTGATGGCACCTTTAAAACATCCTCAGAGGGGGGGAGGAAAAGCAAAGAGGATGAGTCGTAAGGAAACGTCTCATCACAGTCAGAGTGCTTCTTTCTTGTTCCGGAAGGAACCAGGAGAGGGAATCGTTGGGGGAGGGGATGGCGATGAATAAAAAAGGGACATTGGAAAATTTGCAGGTGACCTTGGTGAAGCGGAAAAAAAAAATGTGTGAAAAAACTTTTCGCGGTGAAGCGGCACGTCCCGCATGGGATCTTGTCTTTGAAAAGGGAGGCACATCAAGAAGGGAAAAAGGCCAAGGGCAAAAACGCTGAAAGCAGCTAATGTGACGGGAGGGGGGGAGCGGGTCACATCCAGAAAACGCCTCTCTCCTGAAGCTTCAAAACCAAAAGGAGAAAGTGAAAAGTGTAGAAAAGATGTCAAAGCGCGCAGAAGGGCTCACGGATAAGCTTTCTTCCAGAAAAAAGAACGAATCAGGGAAAAAAAAAAAAGTCAGACGCGACTGCCACCCCGCTGCGCTCGAAGCATACGCTAAAGAGACTGCCGTTACAGAAGCAAAGGGGAAAATAGAATTACTGGGAAAGAAGAGACAGGATGCATCACCGCCGGGACACGCTCGATGAGGGAAAAAAAGGTCGCGGCATCGAAAGAAAAATTGGGGAATCGGAAAGGAGATGAGAAACCCGAAAAGGAAGTCATGCCGATCCGGAAAAGCGGAATGGTGTCGCCAAAACTGATACCCCGTATAAAGGAAACTTAATCAAAGGGAAAAAAGAGGGAGTCTGCTGACCAGAGAAAGATCCATGGGGAAAGAAAAAAAAAAATCTTCCTCAGCCGAAGCAAAAACGCGCTATCGAAAAAGGGCTTGAAGGGAGGATAAAACTATGACGGATGAAGTTGAAGTACGGTGGGCAGTGATTTGGGTAAAGAAAAAAGACTATCCCTTCGGATAGCGAAGGGGAGGGCTCGCCGATGGGACCTTACTCAATCGCTTCAAGGGGGTGAGCAGACTCAAAGCAGAGGCTGGGCCGAACCAAAAAAAAGAAGGGGCTGGCGAGCGACGAGCCGAACGGAAGCGGGGGCACGAAGAAAGATAAAGGTAAGCTAATCCATTTGAAAAGAGAACGAAAAGTGGGTTAAAAACAAAGACCCAAAGGCAGCCAAAAAAAAAGGCCGCATCAAGGAGCGAGAGCTACCACCGAAGAGGGAGTATGGTCTAGGAAAAATCAACGGAAGAGCAGACGAAAGGCAGGAAAAGACAAGAGGAGAAGGGAAAATACCTGCAAGAAGGGTCGCCATGGCAGAAAAAACTGATCATTGGGGGCCGGAAGAAAAAAAGAGGAAGGGGGTATGCGCCGCGTTGCAGAAGGAGACCACCAAGGGCCACTACTTATAACGCCTAAACTAACGGGGACGAGGGGGATAGCGGAGAGAGAAAGAGTCGAGGAAGGCACTAAAGAAAAAAGGGATACTTACAAACATCTCCGAAACCGAAGGGAAAGGCATAGAATTATGGGGGGACCTTTCCCTACGCAAATTTTCAAAACAAGACCACGACCGCTCACAGAGAGAGAAAAAAAATCACGATGAGGCGTCTGTCCATGAAAAGGAGGGGGGGGGACTTAAGAGTGATGAGGAGAAGCCTTGATGAATTGCAAGTCTAACTCGGAGAGAAAAGAAAGCTAACCTTACTTCTCCTAAGGAAGATAAGATAACCAAAATAGAAGGGGGGGTATGAGAAAGGAAAAAAAACAACGGAGAGGAAATTCGCAAGGGAACCTATGGTGACGGTAAAGAGTAGGCAAGCGCCTTTATGGTGCCGTCATCCGCGGTAAAGAAACTTCATCCCCTGCTATGTACGATTAAAGCCAAAAGGACCGGAGCCGCAAGGAGGGACACAAGGAGAGGTGGGGGAGGTGGTCCATCATAGAAGTTCCGGTGCTTTTTTCGCGGGGCGAGCAACTGAACATTGCAAGGGGGGAAACAGGACTAAACCATTGGCAAACCAGGGAAAAGGAGAAGGGAGATCCAACTTTTTACGGGGAAAGGGGGGGGGAAGAATCCGCTACAGCGGATCTTGTCCGAAGAAAGACAGACTTCACGCGGGTAAAAAAGGGAGTGAGGAGAATTGAAACGGAATTGAAGAGGGTTGGGAAAAAAAAGGACCTGAAAATCACAAGAAAGAGGAGCAGGCCGGAAACGGACGCCCACGGCGAAAGTAACATCTGGGACAGGGGAGGATTGAGAGCGGGGAGCGCTTCTTAGGCCGGCAGGAAAAAAGCAGCGCGGCAGTCGGTGGAGACGCGATCTTGATGTCGGCATTCCTTGGGAAAAAAAGGGAACGCAACAAAGCGGGGAGGGGGTGGGGAATCCAGAAAAAGGTGCCAATGGAAAGACCGCTGAGCGCGGAGCCCACGAATGGGGCCGTGGAGCGGTACTCCAAAAGGATTTGCTGGGATGGGGAAACACAAGCCCGGAGGAGGGAGATGAGCGCGCGCACCACGAGGGGGAGTTTGAAGGTGTGATTTAAGAGTTAAAACATAGAAGAAAAAAAAATTGAAAAAGTGGGAGAAAGGGGCCTGAAAAAAGACGTCGGTGGAGAAGAAGGAAGCCACCGCTTAACACCACACCAAAAAGGGACAAAAAAAAAAAAAACCCTAAAGGGACGGGTGGTAAAGGGAAAATCTTTGCCGATAGCGCTCTGGAGGGAGTCGGCGAGGAAAAAGGGGGGGGGGAGGGACCCATGTTCTCTCGACGTGTCGGGAAGCATATTTACCGTCAAGTTGTAGAAAAAGGAAAGTCCATAAGGGGAAAAAGATCGGTTGCCGGTAATCGGGCAAAGACACTTCAAGCGATGAAAGGGGGTTCTGGAAGAGGACGGGGTCACGAATAAAGACTCAAGAATCGGAAGAATCGCGCAACATCATAGAGCTAGGGCTTTTATTGAGGAGAAGAGGGAAAGAACCCCGGAGGACATTCGGAGGGTGCACTCGAGAAGGGGGCTTTTCGATCGATAAAGCGTGCCGGTGGGGGAAAATGTCCGCGCTTTGGAGGAGAAACTCATCTGCTGGAGGGGAAAAAAAGCTGAAAGAAATTCCAGACAGGAAAAGAGCCCCTTGATGATCTCGATTTGCATCGTGGGATGAGAAAAGGGGGAAAGAAAGGGGGATTGAAACGGGGGGGGAAAACGCCGGGAAAACTGGCCGGGCGTTCTTCATAAGAGCAACCGGGAGAAGGAGAGAAAAAAGAAAGCAGCAAAAGAGGGGTATGCCCGATTCAAGGAGCGGCGATGCTGCCAAGTGCCAACGACAAAAAGCGGACATGGGAAGACGATAGGGAAAGGTGGACCTCCGTCTGAAGAGGATACATCTCTGAGTAGTCAGGCGAACAAGACCTATACATCGTTGGGGAAAGGACTCAAAAAAGTAGAAAGTTAAGAAGGAAAAATCGCCGGGGAAGGAAAACGTGTACAAACCGCGGAAAAATGCAGCACTGGCAGGGAAGATTTTCTGAGTGAAAAGTAATTATAGAGGGGGAAGAAGGGAAAAGAAAAAAAAGGTTCCCGGCGGAAGTGACGCCGTGAAGGGACCTCCTGCTGCGGAAAAAGGTTGAGACGAAAAGATGAAGGGCGGGACGGCAAGTCAAGGGAGAAAAGCGCTCCTATGGGGGGGAACGTCTTAGATCACCGAGACGCCAGACATTATTCTATTAGGGAAAGGGGGAGGGGAGAATCGACAGGGAAGGGGCTGAGAAAAAACGGTCGAACAGAAGGAAGCGGCGGGTGTGACAGGGAACCAGGCGATCAGGGAAGACTCATCTCAACAACACCACTTATAAGGAGATAGGATTTGGAATAGAAAAACAAGTCAAAAAAATTTCTAAGGCAAGTCTGACAGAGCTTGATCTAAGGCGCAAGACAGAGCTAAAAAAATGCGTTGTCAACTAGAAGGCGCGCTGGCGAAGCGGGGGGGTTGGGTTTCCCCTAGGGAAAGCGACTTCGGAAACATCGTTAAAAACCGACGAGGAAGGTAAGTTCAGCAAACCTGGCGAAGGAGCCGGGAATAAACAAGTTTAAAATTGGGAAAGAAGGGGGGCCGCGGGGGAGAAGTCAAAAAGCATCAGTCATAGGCATGCTGCGAGTGCTTGTCCGCGGGTGACGTACGAGGAAAACTATGCTGTATCTGGGGGGGGAGGGAGAAACATGCAGAATAGAAGCCAGGAAAAACAGAGGGGCGCGAAGGGCAAAAAAAAAAAAAAGACGAGGGAAAAAACCGTTTCGCGGTATAGCGCAAGTCCCGAATGAAGGAGAAGGGGGCTGTCTTTCAAGGAAAAGAAATCGGCCTAGAAGGAATCGAAAAAGTGGCGACTGAAAGAAAGGCAACGCCAGGCATATAAGGGCAATCGCGTGCACAGGGAAAACGGGCGTTTTAAAAGGGGAAACCAACTAAAAAAAAGAAGTCACCCTTGGGCAAGGTATCCTACACACGAGGGAAAAGCGGAGATCATCAAGTGCAAAGGAGCAGATATGGAGAAATACTCCAAGGGGACAGAAAAAAGTCAGAAAAAAGTCAAAAGGTAAGGCGTCGACACAAGGCAAAGACGGCAAAGCTGCGCCGATAGAAATGCCGGCCTCAATCTGCGAACAACATATTAAAATTTCAAAAAGGGCACAAAAAAGTAGAAGGGGAGTCCCTATAGGAAAAAGGGGGGAACCGCCGGGCGCACGCTCCAAAAAGGGGATCGCTATTCAAGGAATAGGAAGCATGGAAGGGACGGAAAAAAGGAAGCCTGAAAGGGAGACAACCGCGATGGGGGGAAAAAAAAACCCGCACCGCCGATGGGGGGCCTGGCGTCCGCGGAAGGAAGTCTTCTGAAAATAGAAAGAGCGAACAGCTATAAGTCTCAAAACTTCCGAGGAAAAAAGGCGAGAGAAGGGAAAATACCCCCTAAGCGGATTGGGGGGGGTTTTGACAGATTGCTCAAGCTGTGATTTCATTATGCTCAAAGAAAGGGAAAAAAAGAGACGCCACGGAGGGAGTAGCGGCACACAGTAGGTGTGCGCGAAAAAAAGCGCGTTCTTGCAGGGGGAGGAATACAGACCAGCGAATTCAATGGGGGGGGGCGACATTGCTACTAGAAAAGCGGGGGGGCGCAAAAAAGAAATATCGAAGGCACAAGAGAAGGCTGGCGAAGAAAAAAAGGAACCACCTCAAAGAAAAAGCGTCGCAGCCCTCATCAACGGCAAGAACCGGCCATGAAAAGATCGGAGGAGGGGCTGAAGTAATCCTCTATGAAAAGAAAGCTTCAACTTAATCAGAACGAAAAAGAAGAATTCATCGAAAAAACCTAACACGGCAGAAAGGGAACCCTTTTCGAAACCAAACTGGAGAGCTTGCCGGCTGCACGGCTGAGAGTTATAAAGCTTTCAGTAATAATGTCGCCTCGACGAAGAAGTAAGTCTGGAAAGGGCCGCAACGGGAACCAAAAAAGAGAAAGAACAAGATCAAAAAGAACAAACCGAAGGGAAGGCGGCCTAGACTTCAAACGATCCGAGAATTTCAAAGGCATAGAAATTATGGGTATCAGGGACAGCACGAAAAGATTGTCTAGGGCAAGTAAAAAGAAAACGTAAAAAAAGGAAAAAACTGCCGAGGATCTTACGCACGGGGGGAAATCCCTTTACGCGGGGGACGTGTGGGGAGGCGGAGGAATCGTACCACAAGGGGGGAAAGGTTGCCGTCTACTCTGAAAAGGGGGGGAAAACCAATCGAAAAAGAAAAGAACGGCGAAAATAAAAGACTCACCGAAAAAAAGAAAAAGGGGGGTAGCAGTCTATGGAAGGGGGGGGAGGAGGGCAGCCGGTTTCCCTTTAAAGGATCCGCATATAATTCAGAATAATAAGATACCAGAGAGGAAAAAAACGGAAAGGAAAGACGGCAGGATAGAGGGGTGGTCGGTAGCGCGGGGGAGGTGGTCCCTCATCTAGTGAAGAAGGGTGTTCCTGTTGCTTTGAAAAGAGAAGAAAGGAAAATGGCGCGACTGACAAAAAGTCTGGAAGACGTTGGGGGGGAAAGCAAGTGAAGTTTTCGGGAAGGGGGGGGGGTCTTCGATCACGCCAGCGGCGTTGATCTTGTCTAAGGCCGAAAGGAGTCCAACAAAGTGGGGGAAAAGCATTGGGAAAAGAAAAGGAGGAAAATTCGGGGGGAAAAAACGCGGCCCAGACAAAACAAAAGGAAAAAACTTCAAGCGTGGAGCCGCAATGACAAAGGCATTTCCGGCCGAAGGGAGAAAAGGGGTCAGCAGGGGCGACGCCGTGAAAAAGAAGACATCGAGGGAGTCGCATGCGGAAAAAAAAAAGGCCTTCAGGGCCGTCGTGATCCGGAAATGGACATCGCGGGGGAAGATCGATATTTATTCGTCTCTGCATTGAAGGGAGGGCTGCGCAAAAAAGCCGAAAAAAAAAAGAGGCGGGGAACCAGCAGAAAGTGCCCAAGGAGAGAAAAAAGTGATCTCTTCGTGAGAAAAGGCCCACGTTCGGTCGCGTCGAGAGGGATCCCAAATTGAAGTGGTACAACAGGGAAGGGGGAAAACAAAAAAAAAAAACTTACGAGGAGGGGGGATCGCAAAAAACTCTGTTTTTTTGAAGCATTGATTAGTGGAACATCTTCTCTCCGAAAGAGAAAAAAGGGGGGATAGCCATGGGGGGGGGGGGAAATGAAAAAAGCCAGGGAAAATCAAGCAAAATGTCAAAACAAAACCTAAACGGTCATCCTCGGAGTGGGGTTGGAGGAGGGAGAAAACGCTTGGTGTCCGAAAAGAGGACCAGAAAAAATGTTCTCTCGACGTGGCGAGAGATTTCTTTCATCCGAAAAGATAAAGGGAACGGAAAAAAACATCTGCGGGAGGGGGAGTGGCGACACCATCGGGAGGTGGAACGGATCGGCCTGATCCAAGTGAAAAGCAGATTACTGTTTCAGGGAGGAGAACAGACACAATAAGAAAAGATGCAAAAGGCCATCGAGGAGCCTCATAGGAGGACCCGGCGGTGATGCAACCGGGCATCTCATTGTACCAAAGATCCAAGTCGTCCTGAAGAGGAAATGAAGGGGAAAAAGAGAAGCGGGAAGGGGGAGGGAGGATCGAGCGAGGAGGCACCGTTTTATGTCGGCTTTGGAGGAGAATTGACTAGGGGGTGTAAAACACAGAAGGGCGAAGGAAACCGGCCATCTATCGGCCGGACCCTTGATGATCTCGCGCTTGGGGGTGTATGAATATACCCCTTTTCAAGGGAGGGCACAAGGGGTTAAAAAGTTGGGGGGGGCAAGGGAACGTAGGAAGCTCAGGGGAATCGAGGAAGGCGGACCTTATCTGCCTGTCGGGGCCGGGAAGCATCCTCAAGAAAAATGCCGAAAAAATTAAGGGCGGGCCAAGTGAACAAAACCCCTTCTCCAGAGGAAGGAGGGACTTGCGATAGTGCTAAGGAACAATCAGGAAAAGCGTCCAGGAGGAGGAAGTCGGGAAAAAAGGTCCCAGAGGAAAAAACCTCGCTCGAAAAAGGGAAAAAAAACGATCGCCGATTTGAAGAGGGGACGTGTATACGTCACACACAAAAAAAAAACTCGTACCAAGCAATATTCAGCAAGGTGGACTTGGAAAAAAAAGACGGGGAAGAGAGTGCATTCGGAAACTTGCCGGACGGTTTGATGTCCCGGCTGCCACTTAAGGAGGGTGAAAAAGGACCGGAAAAGAAAGCGGACTTCCCGAGGGGGCAACGAAGCGTAATGACGAGGGTAAACAGACTCTAAGGAACTGAAAAGTATGATCGAGAAAGAAAATCGCAGTAGGAAGAGGGAGAAGTATTTGATCCCTCGACGGAGACGTCGGCGCGATTCTACCCGAAAAGTCGGCGACGGAAACTGAACAGAACCTAAGAAATAACAGGGCGAGA
>Ga0179593_1240470_pt1 | contig 20462 bp, 26 predicted proteins | sample CZODoug2_1_08_16_FD_185931 | JGI IMG/M metagenome (GOLD analysis project Ga0179593, IMG submission 185931) | Vadose zone soil fungal communities from Angelo Coast Range Reserve, California, USA - CZODoug2_1_08_16fungal (PacBio error correction) | ecosystem: Environmental > Terrestrial > Soil >...
GGGCCGTGGTTTCGGAAAGTGCGAGAGCAGGGAACAATTGGTGCAGTCTTCCACGTGAAATTCGGTGGAAGAAGAACCGAAAGGAACCAAGGAAAAGCACGCTAACGCCATTGCCGAAACGCGAGGGGTCTCGCGGAAGGGAGACGGCGTTGTGGTCCCACTCCGGTTCCCTAAATGGAAAAGGGAAAACGTCCAAAGGGTATGTCCCCCAAATGTGGCAGAAATGTCTTCGGCGTAAGGTAGGAAAAGGAAACAAAGGAAAGGTGAAAGTTGGGGGAGCACAGGCGAATAGAAAGCAGCTGCTGGCCTTGGACGAAAAAGGGAGGGCGATTTGTCAGGCGGGGTGAGAGAGAAAAGGGATCGAAACGAAGTAGAGGAGGTGGTTTACTCATGGAGATTGTGTTTGGGGGGGGGGGAGACTGTAGGTACCAAGGACATCGTGTAGGAATTGAAAAGGAAGAAAAGGGGAGATTCACTCGTGGTGAATCGGAGTCAGATGAGGGGGTAGAAATGTGGGAGGGGGGGGGAAAGAGCAAATTAAAAAAAGGACTCACCCCCACTTGCCTGGAGGGGCGTCCGCGGAAAATTAAAAAGAAGGGGAGGGAAAAGAAAGAACGAGGCGGGCCGAGGGAGGGCAAGAAAATGGGCCCAAAAAATCTTATTTTGCGCCAGGATTCACAAGCGGTTGCACAGAGGGGAGGGAGGGGTAAAAGTTTCCATCCTAATACCAAAGCGCTAAAAAAACCTGGGACGAAGAGTAAATGGTCGAGTCGACGCACAGCAGAACGGAGACGTTCATCAAAGCAGTCGGCAAGGATCTGACAAAAAGGCCACAGGATTGGGAGTGAAAGGAAGAGGAAAGAAAAGGGGGGCAGTGGGGGAAAACGGAGCGGTTTCGGGTGGATCGGTGAGTCCATATAAAAATGAACTCGAATTCGACATGACGGACATGACCACACACAAGAAGACAAACAAGGAAGCGTCATAGGCTTTTGAGTTGAAGGTAGAAAGAAAGGGAGCAGGCAGTGGCTTGAAAACATAAGTAACCTGTTAACCTTTTCTTAAAGTCTAAGGGAAGAGTCGAGAGGAAGAGGGGCTCCGCAAAGAAAGACTGTGGGTAAACATGCCATCCGCAAGTGCGGCAGAGTGAAATTCGCAAACGTCACTCGGAAGGAGGGGCGAGAAGAGGGCCCAGTCGAAAATGCCTATGATAATTCCCAAGAGAAGAGGGGGCCGAAAAGCCGAACTGGGAAAAAACCCAAATACAACCAGAGACAGTGCAGCCCAGGATGAAACCAGTCACGCCATTCACAGCTCCGAGGAAGGAGTAAGAGCACGGAAAAAAAAAATTTGTAAGCTTCACATTCGCGCGCAATGATGAGGGGTGCACCTCGAAGTTAGGGTACCGGGACAGGGGCCGGATCAAGCGCACACAAACGACGCGATCCACCCTTCGGCGAAGCTTTCCGTGAAGAAAAAAGGACGAAGGAAAAGCATTGAGGGCAAGTATAAAGCAATCACAACCTCGGGGGGACAGGAAAGATCGCGACCTGATCGGGTGGTGGTAATTCCCGAGATTCAGAACGCCAGACAAGTTCCCTTGGAAAATACTGACAATCCGTATGTGAAAGAAAGGAGCGAATGGACAGTTGACAAAAGCAGAACAACTCCGATAGAAGGGGGCCAGAGGAAGGGGGGAGGACAGGGGGTATGGTCAGGCTTGTGGGGACGATAGGTTGACAAGAACGGCCGTATACAAAGTTAACTCGCTCGTCGCCAATCAAAGGCCTGTTTCAGGTATTCTGGAGGGAGGGGGGAGCCAAAGTAAACGGTTTGTCAAATTGCAAACAAGTCGTACCTACCACATCGAAAGGAAACCTAGAGTTTTGGAAAATAACAAGGCCGGATGAGGGAGGAGGTCAGCCAAGTCAAGCATAGTTGGCCTCGGTGCCGGCTTCCCGGGAGGAGATCAGAGATGTAAATCAAGAATCCACATTAATACTCAATCAACCGGGTAACAGGAGGAAATATTCGAAACATACGAGTGAGGAATGCAGAACTCACGCGATAAAAGGGCCAATTTCTAACGGTGTCGGTACGAGACCTGAACGGTTTTTGTTTGAAGCTAAGGTGGGAAAGTGGTGAAATAGTGTCGTGAAATGGCATGTTCCCCACAGCGATACTAGGTAGGGGGGACGGAAGGGAGTCACGCAAAAGAGAGGGGTGCCCGATCTTAAATCGAAACCGGGTACCGCGGAATAGAATCCCGAGGGGCTGCTAAGGGAATGAAGGGGGGACGCTGGAAAAAACGCGAGTTTTGAGGAGGCTGCAAAGAGCTAGTGGGGTTGAATTCTTACCGGGGAAAAAGGGCGCCGAGCAGTCCGCCAAAGACTCTCAAAAAACGCACCAAAGATGAGGAAAGAGAAGGGGGTCCGAATTATGTAGGCGAAGGTCCATTTACGAAAGCCAAACAAAACGGAAGTTAAAAAGATCGCAAAAACAAGGAAATCATCTGAGAGTCCAAGACGCGTACTAAGGAAATAGGAGGGACGGTACGGCTCACGAGTGAAAGAAAACGGGGAGAAAAAAGTAATAGGAGCCGAAAAGCATGCTAACAAGTAGAAAAGAAAATAATAGGGCGGTCGAAGCTGGGGGAAAAGGAAAGTGCAAAAAAAACCCACTGTAAAAAAACGAGCGAGAAAACAAAAAAGGGGACTGTGATTCGACCGTTTCGGGGGGGCGGAAAGTAGCTCTTGATTTAGTGAATCCTCCTCAACTACGACATGAGGAAGGGATAACGAAACCAGTGGCTTGAACTTAAAGGAACTGTTGTATCCATCTGGCCGGGAAGGGCAAGATCGGGGGACAAAGGGAAAAGCGCAAAGAAAAAAGAAGGCGTGCATTAAATGGCATAAAAAATACGTAGGGGTAGGTCTCCAAAAAAATCGAGCGAGAAGCCTAAAGTCCTGACTTGTTGGCAGAACTGTGGGAGGGAACAAAGGGCTGTTGAATCAACAGAAAGAGAAGCATCCTCAAAAAGAAGGCCGACGCGCGCTAAGTTCAAAACCGTGGTCGGACGGCCCCATCGTTCTCAAAAGAAAAGAAGGAACCAACAAAACCAACCAGGACGGGAATCATGAATCATACGCCTGGGGGACTGGCTACGAGTTTCTGGGGATTGGGCGGGCACAACGGCAGACTCGGAGCTCAGAGCACCCTGGGGGGGGTGGCAAGTTCACTTGCCGTATTGGAAGTAGTGAAAAGCCGGGGAGGGGAGCAGGAAAAGATGAAGAACCACGCATCAGGCGCGATTCGTCAAAAATACCAAAGAGGGGAGGGGCGTAGAAGAAAGAACTGGATTGGGGGACGAGAGACAGTTTGATGGGGGGGGACATCGGGAAAAGACTAGAGGCGAAAGAAGGAGATTCAGGGAAGTGCATGCGGTGTTCTCTGGAAAAAAAGACCGGGAACAACGGGGAAAAAGACGAGAAGATATCGTTACCGCACCATCAATTTACGCGGCGCCTGGGGGGGCCAGCGAAAGGGAGAAAAGTGTTGACCGAGAGAGAGAAGGGGCCAGGATCTTGATTGCTTGAAGGTGCAGAAGGGAAGGACAAATTCAAACGCGGGTAAAGTGGGTCGCCGGGAGGCTGGGTCGACACGATCCGTTGCGCAGGGAAAATCAGGCATGTTCTACTGTACCCCAAAGACCCAATAAAGGAATTGTGGAAAAGATTGAGAGAAAGCCCTTTCATTATGGACCTGGCTGAGTGTGAAAGGGGGGGAAAGACCAAGAGGACATCTAGAAGGATGCCCTGAGAAAGAAAGACCGGGTAAAAGGTGGGACGTCATCTGCAGACAGAACGGCACTGCCGTCACCGGGTAGGCCTAAAGAAGGAAAAACAGTAATATTTAACGATTAACAGTTCGGGGATCTTGTGGGGGGGAAGAAAAAAGAAGAGAGCTTAAAGCAGGGAAGGTTGCTCATTACAAGAAGAAAACCGCAAGAAACAGCCGTCCTTTCAAAAAGGCCACCCGGCCCCGGGGGGAAGGAAAAGCGATCTTTGGCTATCCGCGTCCTAACTTCTTCTCTAACAGAGTAAGTTCAAAGGGGCGAAGCAAACGGGGTTGAAAGGAAAACATGAGAGCTTTTGTTTCTGGTCGGAAGGGAAAGGCTGGAATGAAAAAGGGGATCAAAGATCACTGGCTTCAAGCTGCTGTGTGAAGTTTGAACGGAATCCGGGGAGAGACCAAAGAAGTCGGGTCGACGGCGAACGTCGGGGTACTCGGAAGGACGCCCACTAATAAAGGGGGGGTGGAGTTAACTACAAGTTGAGACAAACCTCAGGTCACAAGAGGGACGGAGACTAAAAAATTAGCATTTGGAAAAAAGGACAAAGAAACTGCAGTTTTCCTGAAGAAGCGCCCACAAGAGGGAGGAAAGAGGAACCAAATCCTCTACCGAAAGACATCTACAACAGACCAGAGAAAAATCTCCCGAAACTTTTTAGTAAGAGAGAAGGAGGGGGATAGGAGAGATGGAGCAGTGTGGGTCCTGACAAACTACTTGCAGGGGGGGTCATGTACGCCAAGAGAAAAGGGGGAACCGTTCGCCCGGGGTTGTGAAAAAAAAGGTCGAAAAAGCAGGCTGAAAGGAGGTGAAGGGACGGAGTGACAAAAAGTTCCGGAGGACTTCCCGAGTATCAAAATAATGGCGGAACTGTGGTGTCGAGGGAGTAAGGGCGGGCGGGCTGAGAGTAATGTGAGGGGCCGGCAAACCCGAATCCGGAATGCAGGGTAAAAAAATTGTGCCGCTGAAAACGAGTGACTGTCTAAACCCCCGTGCCCTCGATCTATCAACAACAAATAAGGAGTATTTATTAGGAAGAGAAGGTTGGGGGAAAAGGAAACATTAGAGTCAATCTTCCAAGTTGGGATTTAGAAGGAAGGATAGACGGAGGAGGAAGAAGCTAACGAGCAAAAGGGCAAGCTAACCACATTTCCGCCCATCTGTTTGGATCGCGGAAGTCGCCGTTCAATTTTTCATAAAAAACTGTGAAAAAAAATACGGACCACAAGGAAGACGGGCAACCCCCAGGGGCTAAATTTCGTAGTCGAATGGTCGGAACACCAAGGGCCGTCTGGGGGGGGAAACATGACGCCAGGACTAGCAACATTTCCGGGGAGAACCTCGGTTCGCTTGCGCTGTGTCGAGCAGAAGGATCTATGGAAGAGGGGGGGTTGGGGTAATCATTTCTCTGTGGGTGTGGACTGGAGGGACAACGGCATCGGGGTGCCGTCGAAAAAAAGAATGGCGAGGCCCGTTTATTGAAAAAGGGATTAAAGGGCGCTGTTGTAAGGGAGTTGGGGAAGGTGGGCTCAGAATTTGCACCGCTTCTCCCCCGGAACGTAGGGGTCGTCAGAGCGAAAAGGTCGCCGAAGCAGGAGGGAATTGGAAGATTATTCATTGAAACCTGAGAAAAAAGGGAAAAAGAAGGAGTTCAAAAAAAACCGTCGGGTGCAGAGTCACCACCTTAAACTCCGAAGGGAAAAGAGGGCCTGTGAAAGCAGGTCCAGGTGAACGATCACACGAGTCCTGAACGTACTAAGGAAAAAGGGAAAAAGAAAGCGATTATCTCCAACAGAAAAAAGCAGTAAAACCGGTAGAAAGGGTGGAAGTGGGGTGGGGGGGAAAAAGGAGGGGTTTAAGGTGTCGTGTCGGATTAGAAGGGAAAAGGCCAGCTACGAAGTGAGACGAAGGGATTAATTAAAAAAAAGAAGGGAACTGGGTAATCGGTAATCGGAGGGTGAGGTTTCATTAAGGAGCCACCATGACGGCGTGCCCGTGATTGGTCAGGGGGAAAAAAAATAAAAGGGAACCCAGGTCTGCATTAGCCGGGCAAGCTTACTCTATGAAGAGGAGCGCCCCGGGAAGCTTAATAAGACCATTTTTCCAGCCTCAATGGAGGCTACTAAATGAGGGGAAAGGACATAGAGCGGAGGGAGGGCTTTTCACGGAGAAAAAGGCCTAGTGCTAGAAACAAAGAGGAGGACCAAACAAGAAACTGCCGCAAACTATACCAGGCTTTTTCCGCTGTCGCAACCATAGGCCCCATTCAAGGACCATCTACTAATAAGGAAGGGAGAAGGTAGAGTCGCAAATCCGCCGTCCTGTGACGCGGCACAGCTCCGCGAAATATGGTTCCTTTGAAAAATTGTGAGAGGAGGGAAACGGGAAGAAGAGAATCACCGCGCACCGCATCCACTCTTAGTCTCTCTTATCCGGGTGAAGGGAAAAAAGAAACAAGTCAGCCCCGCAAAGTTCGGTGGCAAGTCGAAAGAAATCAAAACCGCACGAGGGGCGGAAGAAAAATGTCGTGGGATGTTCGACAAGAAACACTGGGACAGCAAAGGGACCTGCCAACACGACTGGAGAGAAAAAGCCTTGCAGGCGGAGCCGGAGAGGAAGTTTGGCCATCAAAATCCAGACTAAAACTCCGGAGATCCATGGAAGAGGAACGTCACATTGATTCCCGGGTCATTCCTAGGTTGAAAGAGGGGTGACGATGCCGGCAACCACCGGAACTCGCGCTGCGCCCGGATCATTAATGTGGGAGAGGGGTGGCAGTCGCTGACTTCCTTAAAAAAGGAAACAGTTGGAAAAAAGTGCAGAAGTCAGGACGGACCCCATTCGATAGGCGGTCCGTAGATTTTTGAAACTCAACGGGGGAAGGAAAAAAAAAAAAAAAAACGAAAGCAAAAAAGCGGGCATCTTGCGGGGAGTAGATCGGATTGAAGAAGAAGAAAGGGAAGCCAAAGACGAAAAAAGTAATAAGGGGGCGGAAGAGGGGGTTTTAATAAAAGGCCCATGCGTAGGTAGAAGGGAAAGAAAAACGGAAGCGCTTGCCGCCATGCGAAAAAGGGACGATACTCGCCCGGAAGGTTGGGTGAGCGCTCGTTGTGTAAGTGGGTAAGTTGGAATAATTGGCAGTAGGTCAGGTACCCGGGAAGAGGAAAGGAGGGGAGACGTGAGAAGTTCGGGTACGGAGAAGTCTCTATTGGGTGCAAAACAAGGCTTTAACTCGGCATCCGTACCTCGTAATAGATACCTATTGGGGAGGAAAGACACGGGGACTTGGAAAGAAAAAGGAAATTCTAGTTGGGCAGATGGAAGATTAGAGGAGGGGGGGTGGGCGTAAACTTTACCTTAAAGAAACTCATTCGGGAAGAAGAAGAGACTGACCGAACGGCGGCTGAAAATAATCTGAGATGTCGTCTAATGAGTTTCGTCTAGGGAGGGAGAAGAAAAATGTCAAAACAAAAGAGGAATGCCGAAATCTCGCAAATCGCTTCCATCAGCGATTAAGAAAAAACTTGGCAAGCCCAGAGGGGGGAGCTACGAGTTGGCTGAAAGTGTAAATGAATTTCTTTCACCAAAGCAAGAGGGCGCCGAAAAGCATAGACAAGTCTCAAAAAAAGAAAACTGGACCGCTGGAATGACATATAAAAAGCTGATTCCAAAGACCAATAAAAAACGATGAGGAGAAAAAACAAAACCGACAAGGGGCGAGTATCGACATTTGTCTGAGGAGGGAAAAGGAAGGCATTCTTCAGCCTCACTACGGCATGCTTTTTCACAGGGACAAAAGAAAAAAGCCAAGCCGTGGCTGGACGACTTAAAGTGGATCCAAAAATGTAAGTTCCCGCCGCCGATCGAAGTCACACAAAGGAAAAAAACAAGAAATCTCAGTGAAGAAATAAAACTCCTACTGCTGTATTTCCCAAAAACGTCTGAAGGAGAGAGCCAAGGGGGAAGGACTGTGGGTGCAAGGGGAACAAGCAAGGGGACTTTGAAAACGAGAACGAAAATGAAAGCATCCGCAACATGCATTAGCCACAGCCGCGGAAGGGAAGGAAAATGAAAAGCAAAATCGGTTGAGGCAAATAGAATTTTCCCACAATAGACTGACCAATTCGGGAAGGAAGGGGGAAAGGGCATAACTTGTCCAAGTGAAGAGGGGAGGCTTTCCTGGCACAAATCCATCTTCTCGATCTCTCGGTCTGATCCTTGGAAAGTAAACGGAAATGGCGGGAAAGGGGAAAAGCACAAGGGGGGCCGGTGACCGAATTCGTCGGAGATTACGAAAAACGAAGTAAGGCGCGATTCTGACACAAGACGGGGCGTGAATTTCTTCGACTGACGTACTGTTCGCTAGACTTGGGATGGACCACGGCGAGACAACCGAAGAATGATGAGGGACGGCCTGCACGTTTTTATCGTGAAGACTCGGGGGACCGGGATAGCTCAAGGTGCCAAACATATTTCGACTTCTCCTTGACGAACACGGAGGAGGGGGGGGAAGAGAGCCAAGAGGGAGGCAAATGATAGGCCTTGGACTTTAATGGGGCATCCTGGCTGAGACATCGTTCATAACTGTGTGTTAGGGAAAAGAGGCAGGGGGGCGACCAGGTATCGGGGCGCCTTAGAAACTTCGGGAGTGGGTGCAAGGGGGAAAAAAGAAAGCGCCAAGATCGACGAGGCCTGTGTACGATGTCGATACAAAAGTGGGAGGCAAGTGAAATATGCCCATTTAATCCACTCGTAAAAGACTCAGGAGATGCCCGGGGGCAGAAGGAAAAAAAACATGTCAAAGGGTAAGTAAAGTAAAATAATGCCAAGACAACGGCAAGCCGCACCTGGTAGGCTCAGAAAGAAAAAGAAAAAAAAACCCCGGACCCAGTTGCGGTCTCAGTGTTGGAAAAACCTCGTCGAAGAAAAGGGAAAAATGGGGCTCTGGACGAAATCAAGACCAGGGTCAACAAAACAGCCGAAGTTCCAAAATTCAACCAGCCCGAGAAAAAAGGGAGGAAGCGGCAGTGTTGCGATCGATTCCTACGCTTTCTGAACCAACTTCTAGGGAGGGACGGGGGCGGAGAAGAAACAAAAACAGGGGAATGTGCCAGGAGTACAGGAAAGGGGGGGGGGGAAACGAAAAAAAAAATGGTAGGTGGCAATTCGGTGAAGCAGCACCCTCGGGCAAGAGGGGAGGGGGGGGGAAGCCCGGCGACAAGCGCGTCACGGTCAGGAAAAAGCAATAAAATAGGGGCTTTTCGCGAAAGGTACGCTGAATCGGAAAGGAAAAAAAAAAAGGGTGGGAAAAAAGAGCGGAACGGAGCCAAGAAACTACACTGGCTACAACCCAATCCTTCCTAAAACGAGAAAAGCCAGGGATACGAAGGAGAAGTCGAGAATACAGTGCAGTGGCAGAAACTCCCTCTAAAAACCACACCTAGAGAGATTACAAAATGGAGACGAAGATACCCTATCGCTGCTCTTCAACGAAAGCAGGCCCAGGATGTTTTCGTCAAAGGAAATAAAAGGAACAAAAATTGTCCGGGGTCCACCTACGGCAAGGTTAAGGCCGACTCATTAAGAAACAAACTTGAACCTGGGGGGGGAAGAAAAGGAATCGTGTCAACTGACTCATGTGTATGATGGAAACAGTATTGGGTAAGAAAAAAGGGGCGATGAGAAGGAAAAAACAGATTGGGGCTTACATGTGTTGAACGGTCAAGGGGATTCGGCCGACTCAAATGGAAAGAGACTGGACGCCTCTCGTACGAAATGCAACAACTTGGGGTACTCGGGGATAGAACGGGAAGACAAAAAGCAGAATCCCTCTCAACAAAAAAAAGGAGAGTTGTAAGAGGTATAGGAAAGGACGGGTGTTGCGGACAGTTAAGACAAGAGGGCATTGGGGGGCCGGTCGGGACCCGGTAGTAGGATGGCCTGATCGTCCATGGAAAGTCGCCTATGTTCACGGAACAGAAAACAGGCCCCGACATCTTTTTGATCTCAGCGAAGTCGCCTTGAAATTGGGGAACAAACTAGAGGTCGAGAAATATACATGAGGCCAAAAAGGAAGGAGTAAAACCAAAAACCGTCGAAGTCGCTTCTAACTGGCGACATTAAAATTCCGGAGGGGAAAAAGGGGCAGAAACAGGCGACAGCGCCGCTGGGGGATTCACGGTTAGAAAACTCGGGGAGGATTTTGCAGCTGGTAAATCGCATATCTTCAGGGTGAGAAGGTAGAAGGGGGGGTTGTGGAATGGCGCTTGGGTCGAGGGTCTTGGTTCTTCAGATGAATCGTTTAGGGGAAGAAAATAAAGTAGAAAAAGGCACTCTTGAGGTAACTCGGGAAGGGGGCGATTGTGTGTTGTCGAAGGGGCACAGGGGGCGAAAAAAAGGCCAAGTGGGAGGGCGTTCAGGAGCCAGCTACAAGGTGAGCAAAGAAGAGGGTGCAGGACGGGAATGAAAACGGGAAAAGAAAAAAGTGCGCCATTGAGTCCAAGCGATGAAAAAGTCGGGTGTTCTTACAAAAACTGCATCCGAAAGACCAAGCAAGCAGGCCGAAGACACTGCCCAGGTTGCTCGTCTCTGGACAAGCCTTCAACTGGAAAAACGGCGAGTCAGCTGATCGAAAACATCCCCTTCAGGGGAAGGAAAAGGAGGAGGGAAGACAGAGGGCCGGTGCTTTGGTAAAGAGGCGGGGGGTCAGGGGTGCTGTGGGAGGAGTGTCGCCAAAAAGGTACAGCTCGAAGTCGACTAATAAGGACAAAAGAGACCGGAACGGTAGAAGGCGTAAACGGCGGTGTTGGTGATTGTCAGTAGGAGCCGAACCGGGGAGGACGGGCAAAGTGGTCAACTGACGTAACCTTTGACCCATGTAGGTGGAAGGAAGGGGGAAAGGCGGGGCGATCCGGGGGCGGACGCGCCAGAAATGGTGAAAGAAGCCAGCTTCCACCTCCAAGGGGGCTGCTCGAAAAATTTCTTCAAAATGACGAGAACGAGTCGTGGCAAGGGGACATCGATGCGAGGGAGTAAATGCGCCAAGATCGGGGTCGCCCCACAGCCTAAAGGGAGACCAAGAGGGACAAATCGGTAAAGAGGGGACGGGAGAACAGACCACATTCACGACGTAAGCGAAACGGTGGGGAAGGGAAGTCGGGATAAAAGAGAAAAGGACGCCGAAGTGGGACGCGCCCAACGCCGAGCAATGATGGGTGCTTTCAAATGCTAGTTTTATCACGTAACTGGAAAGGGAAAAGGTGATAAGAGGAAAGGAGAGCAGTCTACCATCCGGACGGGCTCCTCTTAAAAAGGGGCCGGTGAAAAGCAAAAAACCAAAGTAGAAGAGGCCAAATCAGTTTGCGGGCAAGTCGAAAAGGGACAATCCCTCACTGGGGAAGGGGGGAAGAAAAAAAGAAAAGGGGGGGACGGACAGAAGTAGACTTAGACTTCACCGGCCCGAAAGGTGCCAGGGTAAAAAGACTTCAAATCCGGCAACGCCTGCCCCAGGGCTGCTCCGAGAGTGAAGGGGTGCCAGCACAAACCATAAAAAGGAAGCAAGGACATCGTATTCTTCAAGATGAAGGGAGGAGATGGGGGAAGGAACGAGGGACGGCAAGACAAGAGGGAAATAGAGATGCTCCGGAATCGAAGGGAAGGAGGGGGCAGAGGTTCGAGGTGCAGAAGGAAAAGGAAAAGGGGGGGGGGTCAAGGAAACAATTCAGAACTGACCCATTCTAAGGTCGGGAAGATAGTTTGTAAAAAACCATAAGAGGTATGCATCCCAAGTCACAGGAGATTGGAGAGGGAGCTGCGGGGCTCGCGTGCGAGGTGAACGAGGCAAAATGATCCAACAGGTAAGGGACTTCCACACCTAAATAAGGGGGGGTAGCTGGGGACAGGAAAATCCATGCGTAGGTTATTGAAGGAGAAGCAGGAAGCCAAAAAACTCGCCCTGCCGTTTGTGTTTGATCGACTCGGGTTTTTAAAAGGGGGGGTGGGGTTGGAAACGAAGTGGCGGTGCAGGGGAAACAACACGGATACACAAAGAGTTCTTTTTTATACCTTTACTGCTTTGCAGTATCCCCTCTTCTGTGGTTTTTCCAGAGACGTGCGGAAAAAAAGGACCGGTAACAACGAGGGTCTTCGCATACAGAGTCGGGAATCGCGAGTGATGAAGGGGGGAAGAGGTGCATTCGGCAAAGAGGAGTGGAGGTGAAGGTCGTTAACATTTACAAAAGTCGAGACAAGAATTCGCAAGAAATCGCCTCCTAAGAAAAAAAAGGGAAGGAGAAAAAGAGAGGGGAAAAAGGGGGAGTTTAGGCTAATTGCAAGGTTACGAATTTAAAAAACAAAAAGACGCTCCAGGGAAAAACGAAAATCGCAAAAATTCCAAGGGAATAAATCACGCTGATTCCAAGAAATCGTTTAGGAGCACCCCTCGGATCTATTGAAATTGGGTCGAGAAGAGGGAAACAGGAGGGCAGAAAGAAGAAGGGTCTCCCTAAAAGCATGCTCAGGCGACACAAGAATATTCTGGGGAAAGGAACCTGCCATAAAAAAAAGAGACAAAAAAGAAGCAAAGGGGAAAACTAAGCGAAACAAAAACCGGAGGCTGGAGAGGACATTTCCTAGCGGCAGGAAAAAGAGGTGCTAAAAGCAACTACGCATTGCGGTTCCTACAACAGAGAAAGAACGATTGGACCGGTGCTGACGTACTTACCGGTTGTAAGTCCAATGAGAAAACAGGTAAATTCCTGACGACATCGAAAGGAACGGCAGCTGCACCTCACCAGGGAAAGTGAAAAAAAAAAAAGCATAGCTCCAAAATCGATCGCGAAGAGAGCCAGGGGGGGGCGGACCTGATGGTTGCAAGGAAATTTAACTTTGGAGGCTTAAACGAGACATGGCAAAAAAACAGGCATGATGAAGGACTCATCGCTGGGGCCCCGGGAAGAAAAACGGCGTCAGGAGAAAATAGCCTGCCCATTCAGTGAATGTGTCGAGACTACCCCACCCGGGGTCATGGCGAGTCGGTGTCTGGCTTGACAACACAAACTTCATCCTCGCTAGCCAAGGGCAAGGGGGAGCCTTGCCGGATTGAATTAAGGTGGAAAAGAAAGGGAAGCGGGGCCGGCTCGTCGAAGTAAAAAACACGATAGCACTATTCCTGGGAACGCGAGGGGAAGGACAGAATTGCCCGAACGATTTGCTCTAGACGTTTTTTTTGTCAAGATGGACCAAGGAGAATATTCTAGGGGGGATGAAAGGGGGAGGAGAAGAAAGAGTGTGAGGGAAACCCGGAACCGGGGAAAGAAAAGGCTTGCGAAGGGGACCCCGCAACAGAGGAGTGCGCGGCTCCTGGTGAACGCAAGTCAAAAGGAGGCGGAATTTTTTCCTATGAGGGACAGAAAGGTCGGCCAGTAGAGTGACTAGGAGAATGGTAACAGCTTGTCAGAAAGAGTTACGGTTGAGAAATTTAAACGAGGGGTCGACAAAGTGTGGAGCTTAGAAAATCGCATGTTCGAAGAATCTCAGATAACAGCCGATAAGAGGCCTGGGGGAGGAAGCCGCAGCTTTTGCGTGATTGAGAGTGAGATTTGAAATGGCGCCCGTCGAGGACAAGAGGCACGTGGGACGAAAAAGGGTCCATTCGAGGGAACACCTTGGTCAAAATTACGGAAAGAGTAAAAAACAGGAAAAAAAGGGGGAGGAACGCCTACCTGAATAAAAAAAACCGAGGCGATACCAGTGGGACTGTCGCTGTTTTTGGGATGACGACTCGCGAACCTTCTAGCTGGGGGGAAAAGAAGGGAAGAGTGGGGGCAAACGCACCGAAAACCGCCAGCCGTTTACAAAAGGCCAAATAAGGATCCGGCGGCAGGAAGGGGGGGTGTCAGTTTGGAGTCACGCCGACGCATGACGCATGCCGGCGACTTGATAAAACGTGAAGGAAATAGAAAAGAATGCAACATGATATCATTTGTTTCAGGGGAAGGGATGGAAACGGGGACCAAAAAAAGCGGTGACCAAAGCGATGGAGAAAGAAAGGGGCGAGAACGAGGTGTCCAAGTTGGGTCATGCAAAAGTAGGGGAAATCCCTCTGCTTGCTTGCTGAAGAGGGAACAAAAAAAGGGACGCAAAAAACGGGGGGATCAGAGGGAAATTAAAGAGCAAAAAAAACTACAAGGAGCAGACCGCGAAAAGCAAGAAGGTTCACCAAAAATAGGGAGGGAAGCCCAGGATCAAGGGTCGAAGGCACAATAACCGATAGGGGGGGGAAGGGAAAAAGAGAACACAAGACCAAGGGGGAAAAAATCCTACCAATCGAAAAAGAGACGATCCGGCGCTGGACCAACCATCGCAAAAGACGCCAAGGGACGTTGTCGTAAACGAAACAGCACTGCGAATAGAAGTAAAATGAAGTGTAGACACCGACGGCTACCTTTTGGCATTTACGAAAAAATTCGAAGAAAAGAAAGGAACTCGACGGGGGGTGAACTACGGGTCAAAGAGTTGACAATGGGGGTCTCCTTGACGATTTCTGGCAAGTTGACAAACCACAGGAAGGGAAAGGACAGGGATACAAACAAAGGAAGCTGACATTTGGGTGTTTCGCCATTGGAAAGGGGAAAGAAGCGCTTCATGACGCCGGAAAACCGAACCGTCAGAAACTTAACCACTTGGGTCCGACGGGCTCAAGGGGGGAACACCAAGCATAATCTGAAAAAAACAACAAGGAGGTGAGGAAAAGGGAATTGGATGAAAAAGGTTTCGGGCCAAAAGCTCGCGGAGTCGGCAATGGCAAGGCCAATTGGGAAGGACCGGCTTCGGACTGGGAAAAAAAAGAATCTGGGCGGTTTGTCAAATGAACCTAAAAAGGGAAAAGGTTGATCAGAGGAGGAGGAAGGGACAGTGGGGACAACACTCCTTTACACAGAAAAGCCTCCAGTACCGGAGGAGGAAGGTGAAAAAAAATGAGAACTTCGATGGGCGGACATGAAAACAAAAAAAAGGGGAAAGGACAAGGAAAAAGAACAGGCGACTAGCACCCGCGGAGTACGGGGGACGAAAAAGTCGGTCATTGGCGGACTGGGAAGCTCCAGATAGGAGGAGGGTCAGAGGGGTATATTTGGGGGAACATGGGTAAAGCATTCAAATTCATCTTGGGAGGTGACTTTGAGAAGGAAAGAGAAGGGGAGAAACTGCGTGAACTCCGGGATAAGGAGACGGGTTGTAGAGGGGTAGTGTGACAGGTTACTCAGAATTTTCAAAAGGGAAATCAAAAGGGAAGGGGCAGGGCCGGGCAGGGATTACCATAATTTCTAAGAAAGAAGAGGCGGTGCCAGGGTCTTGCTAAAAAAAGAGACAACGAAATACGCCAGGGGAGTCAAAGAGAAAGAGGGAAAGAGGCGGGGTTCACCTGCCGGTGACCATCCGGAAAAAAAAAAAAAAGCAGAAAAAGGGGACAGGGGGGGGGGAACGCAAGGTCCCAGGTGGTAGATAGAAAAAAAATTCGAAGAGAAGGTGGACCGTCACGGAAGTAATGCCAACGACAACTTCAGGGGACTCACGGGGAAAGAAGGGATAATTGCCGGTTTGGCCGTTTTAAACTTCGTCGGGGGGAGTGGCGGTGTCGGATTGGGGCGTTCCATGGACACACGTTAAAACGGGGGGAGGAAAGATGGGAGAGTACCAAGAAAGAGCCCGGGGTAAGAGGTCAAGAGGATTTTTAGTTTCAAAGGAGGAGCCTCAGGGACGGCGGAAGTGCGGAAGAATCGTGAACGCTGTGAACCAGGGAGGGGCACCCTTCTCCGGGGGAAATTAGCGGCACGCGTGGAGAGCAACAGGGGCATAGGTGACATACGCCGGTCAGCCGAAGGGATGGGCTCAGCAACTTATAGAAAAGAAAGGTGCGAACGTCTAAAAGGCCTAGCTGGAGAAAAAAGCCACGATCGTAGGTCGAAATAACAAATGGCGCACAAACGATACAACGCTTTCTGCCACACTGTCTGTCTGCAGCACGAAGGACCCCATTCAAGGTCACGCAACAAAGAGAAGGGAGGGGACTCGCAAAATTCCGGAAGACCGGGAAAAGGAGGCCAGGAGACAAAGAAGGGGAGGAAATCACCGGGTTGGAGCGGTCTGACCCGGTTCTCAAGGGAGAGGAACAGAAAAAGGCGCATTACGAATCCATCCTTGAGGCGAAGGGGAGCCTTGACTCAAAACCACGTCTCGGCAAAAAGGCACAGTTCAGGGTTCGAAGAAAGGAGAAACCTACGGATGTGTCGCGTGAAAGAGCGCGCCGAGGCTTGTGCTAATATGCTACGTAAAGCGGCACCGGGGCCACCAGGTCCATGTTCCAGAGACTTCATCAAAAGAAAAAAGCGAAGCGAAAGTTGTGCCGCCAAAAGCCAGACAACTCCGAGAGGCAAAGGACAAAAGACGGACATTGATTAAAGGAAACTCATTTGGGGAACGGGTACGTGACAAAATAATAAAAAACGATTGGCCGAGACAGCAATCGTGCACTCGGGATCTGCCAGAGGAAATCATTTCCAAACTGTTGCGGGTGAAACGGAGAACCGAGGCTAGAACCTGTGGGTCCAAGATGGCACACCGGAAGAGTGACCAGGGGGAAAGGGCGGGAAACCCTTTTGCGTAAACACCAAAACGTAGGAGTTTGCGGCGGCGGCACAGATTAGAACGGGAACGGAGAGGGTGGCTCGACGGGAAGAGCGGGAGGTGCAAGGGAGATCGGGCAAAAAAGATAAACGGGGACTTAATCAAGCACCGGAAGAAGGGCGTTGAGAGCCGAGTCAGAAAAAGCCAGGAGCGAGTATGCAGGAAAAATTGTCAGAACAGAGCAATTTTGCCGCCAAAACGAACCATGGTGCCACCAGCATAATCTCCTGCAACGGTTTGGGGCGAGGGGAAGCGAAGCTTTTGTGGGGTGACACAGGATGGGGTCAATAGTGATGAGGACGTGGACGTAGGAGTGTGGTCCCCACACGGATAAAAAGAATCTATTCTGTATGGAAGCGTCCCCAAGCACAATTTGCGGGATCTGGGAAGGGTTCCCATCTCTAATCTGTTCCTGCCGCGTGGGTGCGAAGGGTCTATCACGGCAGTGAATGCTAGCGAAGCGCATGCCGTTCGTCACGCTCGTAAATAGAAAAGAACTGCGGGGCTTCGCCTACAAAGTCTTGGAAGAGAGAAAAAACTAAAAAAAAAAAGCGTAGACGAGATCAGTAAGTCTGACAGGACGGGTGTTTGGAAGTTAAAAAACAGGCCTGGTGAACGTCGTCTAAAAAATGAACTCAGGAGGAAGAAACAGAGACGAAAACAAAAAAGATAAAAAGAGAGATGTACGAATCAGTTTCGGCGATTCAAGGTAAGAAAATACATGAAGAAAAAGTGAATGTGCGAAGAAATCAAAACACGCGTTCCAAGGACTAAGAGTCCACTAATTGCCGAAGGCCCCTCGGATAGATAATGCGGAAGGGCCATGGGAGGCCAGTTAAAGAGGAAAACCAAAGAAATTTGGGCATAAGAAAAAAGCAGGCTCATTCTCCAAGTCCAGATAGAAGGGGCGCAAGCTGTGCGGGACAAAACTCCACTGAAATTCCAAAATATAAGAGAAAGAAGGATCCAAAAACCAGGGCAAGGCGAGTATCAAGCATGGGTTACGAATGGCGGCCATCAAGTATCGCGATTCGGTGATGTGATCGTAAACCGCATATTAAAGAAGAAGGGCGGGTACTGAAATTAAAGACACTCAAGCAAAAGGTGATGGGTATGGGGGAATACTGCTACCTGTTGGATCCGAGGTAGGTACTTCCCTCCGAGATTCACGAGCGCCCCGGCACATAGGAATCCATCAAATATACCTGTGCCTAAGATGGAGGGAATGGCAGATTTTAACGTCAGAAGATAAGAGTGTATTTGAAAGAAACTCCCCTGCGCGCGGCGCATACATACCAAGGGTGGTGGGAAGGGGCCCTGAGGGGGGGAAGCCACAAACGGTTTACTGGTAATTGATAGTGCACCTAGGGAAATGGAAGATACGCACCATTCATGGCTGCCGTCTAAAGAGGGAAAAGTGGCATCATAAGAGTAGCGAAATCTGCCTTGCACTCATGCCTCCGATCTCCTCTGCAAAGAGAGTGACCGTGTCAAAAATATCCGTTCCCCCAGCCATGTTTTCAGAATGCACGTGGTCGAGTTTCACACTGAAAACAGAATACGGTAGAAACAAACGAGGACACAATCTGATCCTGCCAGGTCATAGCCCAACTCGTCTTAGAGACGTATACAGGGTCCTTCATCAGCCTCCCATCCTATCTCTCCAATGCAGATCTTCTACTGCGAGCCCTATCCTCTCAGCTACTTGAAACGCCAACTACCAGAATGGGAGATTTCAGGATTAAGCGCCGAGTGACCACCAAGAGACAGCAGAAGAAGGTAATGATCGACGAAACTCGCGCGAAATGAAAGACGAGTCGGCGTTTGTCACGCTTGATACACCACGAGACCTGTATGTCTCCGTCCCGGCGCGGCCCTCTTTCGTAGCAACAAGTCAAAAAACTTCATATAACTCCCGTCTTCTCAGCAGCCTCTTGTCAGCGGCGTCAGGGCTCTGCCCGGAAACGTGTTAAAAGTAGCGTGAGAAAGGCACGCCTAAGTGCCTTGCTCTGCATCACAGCACGGATTTGACATTCTCTTGATGCGTGTCGGAGTCCTATCATATTTCCGTATTGGATTCTTTTACGAGCAGTCCCACTCAATCAGTGCTATGACGCTACGATCCCGAGAACCTGGCGTGATGCGCGTCCAAAAGGAATCAGAACGACACTTCCTTCAGATAGTTCGGCTTGAGTCTGACTAGAGAGAATGAAGTCGCGACAACTGACCGTCCACATGTATGTTGGGTGATGGAATCGGATCTCCCGACGTGCTACCATCGCCGAAGGGACACTGATTACGGACCTCACTTCACGCAATGATGTCTAAAATCACCTGCAGCCACTTCGGAACGAGTAATGGCAAAATCAAATGCGGCCATCCAACTTAACAAAATCGAGTTGAAAAAAAAGAAGGGCGGAAAACCGGGGGCAGGAAAAATTCATCCAGGGGGGGATACGGGACGTCGGACCTGTGGGGTGTCCCGAGTAGCCAGAATATTCGTCAAAGGGGGAAGATTTACTTTCGTGACTAATGTTAGGGGACAAAGGGCATAGCAAAAGAAAACTTACGTCGTTCAGAAGTGGAGGATGTGGGGGGGAAAGACTAGGAGTTTCTCGGCTGTGGGGCGACAAACATCAGCGGAGATTATCCCTCTGCATGGTAAAATAACAGGGACGGGCAATCATCGGCAAACGCATGCGAAGGCAGAATTTGAATTTCAAAGGAAAATGAAGTACTCCATCAAGGGTTTTCACAGATGGCACAAGGGAAGCGCCAGGGCGAGAATCGCGTAGCGGAAGATGAGACGAGAATGCCCGAAAGGGGAAAATAGGAGCAGTCATCCTGACAATAACGTCAACTGCCGGAACAAGGTCGTCTCCTACGTAACATCAAAACCGAAAGAGGAAGGAGCAGGAGGTCTATGGGGGGGGAAAAAATCAAAAAGGGGAGCGCGTAAGTGGTGGAACTGGACGAAATCAAAGACACAAGCAAATAAACAGACGCCTGGCCACAGTCCAACACGTCAAGATTTAAATATTTCCGGAAAGGGAGTCGTGGATCAGCTGCCACATACCGCTGCTCTGCAAGGGAGAGAAAGACAAACGAAAAGGAAGTGCAAGAAAAGACGACGGGGGTTATTCACAAAGCTTGGATGGCGGACAAGTCGTTTAAGCCGGAAAATCGGTGAAACGCAAATCAAGAGTGCGGAAATCAAGATTGGGTACAAGTTTTCCTGACAACACTTCGGCAAGGCATCAGCGGCAATTAGGGGACAAAAGGGAAGGAAAGCCACTGCGAGCTAGGCCTGTGCGCCTGAAGATGAAAGCGCACCACAGGGACACAGGGGTAAGGGCCGCGTGAAATTCTGAGACACAAAACCGACACATGGTAGAAAAGGAAACCACCTGCAAAGGAGAGAGTGGGCTCGACCGCCAGAGTAAAATCGCCCAAGGAGAAGGTTTCAAATAGACAAAGGGCATTTAACGAGACAAGCCCAGCGCCCAAACCATGACGCCATTATTCCAAAAAAAAAATCCCTAATGCGTCGACCTCGACGCTCCGGCAGAGGGAGAAAAAGGCAAAAGCGACCAAGGGTCGGGAAAAGAAAGCAGCTATCAAAAAGGCGAAATTGTAAGTAAATAAACCCGCGGGAAGTTCCGCCAGACCTAAGACGCCCAGGAGCAAACGAAAAAAAGGGGGTTAACTAAGGCATAGGGCAGGATAGGAGGGGATGAATATGGAGGTTGGGCAGCACTTTCCTTCGACTGTCAGGAGAATCAAAACAGATGGGTGCCAGGAAAATGGGGTTGCGATTTATAAAAGGGAAGGGACAGAAGCATCCATGACTGCGGTCCGTGGAAAAGCATGAAAGGCCTAGAACGAAGAAGAACTGGTCCGCGATAGACACATGGGTAAACTAAACACC
>Ga0179593_1466975_pt1 | contig 20462 bp, 11 predicted proteins | sample CZODoug2_1_08_16_FD_185931 | JGI IMG/M metagenome (GOLD analysis project Ga0179593, IMG submission 185931) | Vadose zone soil fungal communities from Angelo Coast Range Reserve, California, USA - CZODoug2_1_08_16fungal (PacBio error correction) | ecosystem: Environmental > Terrestrial > Soil >...
ATCGAGCGTCCTCAATGCACGTGCCGGAGGGGGGAGGGACATCTTCGTTTCTCGTGGCGATTTCGGCGGACCGAAAGGAGGGCCAAAAGCCTTTCCAGGGGGATATTTAAGGCATCCAGACGGGAGAGGTTCGAGGAAAAAAAGAGGGAACCCAGCAAACTGCAAAATGCGAAGGGATCTTTAAGAAAGGGCAAAATTTAACTTCAAAGGCAAGCTTCGTAAGGCTTGATCAAGGGGGATTTTCACTTGAGGCAGCGCATTCTAGAACGACGGGGACCAGGAAGTGGAATTCTAGAAAGGGTCTAACACCTGGTCCCGGGATCATAAAGAAGGCGAGTGGGGCCGGCGGAATTTCACTCGAAAGAGTCTTTCTTTAGACGGCAAAGTTATCCAGCGCATTTTCGGGAGGGGTCAAGATAAGAGGTTCACTCTTGAGGGTCCGGGGGGGAGGAGAAAGCGAATGACTTCAAAACAAAGCCACTGAGCCAAGAAAAACGGTTCCTGCTACGGGTCTGATGCCACGAGAAACCGGGATGGGAACAAACCATAAAGTTGCGACTTTTGGGGGGAAAGGAGGGACGGGTTCCTCGGCGGAAAAAGAAGGGACAGCTTCGGCCTCTGTCGCCTGCTAACCTGGGGGGAGGTCCCGGGGAGGCAAGGGGGTCAAAACGGCTTAAGCAAAGCTTTTAGGAGACTACGCTCGGGATAACCAGGGACGGATACGAAAAAAAAAGGGCGGGTCGCGGGGGCAAACACTCAAGTTAGTAGGTTAACCGGGGTAGATCTAGAGAAACCCGGGGGGGCGGACGTATCAAAGGAATCTGTAATTAAATTTAAGGAAAAGGGGTTGTCGCTAGTCGCTTCCCGGGGAGCTGGGTAAGGGTTTCGCACGGTTGATTGAAGAGTTCTAAAGGATAGTAATAAAAACAGACTCAGAAACGGGGGGGGGGGAGGGGGGAGGGGATATGATCACTCTTAAAGCATTGTGGGGGTATTGGAAAAAAAGGGCTTAAAGGGACTGGGCCTTTCAAGAAGAAAAGGGGAAAATACTAGCAATGTTGCCGGGTATTGAGACAAATAAGAAGGGTGGGGAAGGGAATATTGGGCAGGAGACCGAGACATCTCGCAGGTGTGAGGAAAAAGCCACGGGAAGGTCGGGGGGTATTTTGACGAAGCAGTATAAGAGATGTAGCACTTTTTCAAAAGTAAAGATGAGGCTGGATGGGTTCTAGGCAAACTCAGAAGCTCATGGAGTGGTCGACTTAATTCTTCCCCTACACGAGGTTGAACATTTGAAAAAAGAGTGGGGGGGCTTACGTATTCAGGGATAGTGATGGTCTTTTTCAGAAACTGAGCGAAAGATACCGATTGTACCATCAGGAATGGGGGGGACCCTCTTTCTCATGGAGGTGGGGATAGTAAGAAAAAAAAAATCGGGAAGGTTCGAATCTTTACGGTGAGGAAAAAAGTGGAAGAGCGGGATTACCAAAGGAAAAGGGTCGAGACGAAGATGCTCCCGCACGGACGCTGAAAAAGAGAAACAGCTAACTTCACGAGAAATCAAAGAGAAACACACTGTAAAAGACGCAAAGGGGGGACTGGGAGAAAACTTCATCGCCGATCTCTTCGCCAAAAAAATTTGAGGGTGGGGAAAGAAATGAAGAACCATCACCCGGGATTCGTCTCGGAAGTGAGTCTGAAAGCGGTGGGCGTGTTCTAGGTGCAGCAGGTACATTCAAAGCCAGAGAGGCTTGAAGGGCAAAGAAGGAAGTAGGCCTGCCAGGTAAAAGCTCAACTCACTGTCAGCATCTACGGGAAAGAAAAAAGGGGGTTAACCTACATATAGCATGAAGGAGGTTCCGCTGGGTTGACGCATGGGCACAGAAGGGGTCTGCTTCAACACGGATTGCTGGATGTAAGAGAAAAAAGAAAAGATCATCACTACTTCAGAGAGACGCCAAGAAGGGAAAGCGGGACACAGGACTTCAACGCCTCCAAGGCACGAAGATAGTCAGAAGAGAGCATGACAAGGGGGTCCCAAAACTGTTAGGGAAACATGTTACTTTGGGGGGAGTTCGGGAGTCGGAATGTTCGTCCGAGCGCAGGTGGAGGGGGCAGGAGGGGGCGGGCCTACCCACGGAAGGGAAATCCTCGACTACCACCGGAATGCGAGAAAAAAGGAAATAAGGGACCCTCGCGAAGAACACACCTTCAGCCAAAGCGAGCAAACAGGTCAATACTGAAAAAGAAAGAGAATGGAAGAGTAGATAGATCAAGAGAAGAATATTAGTAAGACAAGGGGACAAAAGGATTAAGAATAATCTCTGAGGACCTCCAAGCAGAGGAGGGGAGGGGGGAGAAAAAAAAAATGCATGCTATCCGTTACTAGAAAGGACCATCCAGAGGCTGAAAACGAAGGGTCTTAAGAGAAGAAACCGGCGTGGTTACACAGGAAAGCAGCTCGAATGCCACTGGAGAGTATCCATCGAGATAAATGACAGGGGGAAAGCGGGAGCTCCAAAGGAGGATAAATTAAATTCAAGTCCTAAGGACACGTTGACTAATAGACCAACTCCGTAAAAGATGGAGAAGGAAAGAGGTCCATCTCTCAAAAATAAGCGGGCTTCGTCGATGGGAAAAAAGGGAGGGCAGAGGGAGAAACGATGTCATCCCACAGGAAGGGAACCCAGACGGCCCATTGAAGGATTATTAGTCTCAAGAAAAAAAGGACGTTCACAGAGGTGTATCTTCTTTTCCAAACGGGCGCTAGAGAAGAGGACAAAAACCGTCCGAACTGGAGTCACTTGAAGGTCGGATGCCGATCCTTCATGAACTTCGGACAAATATCGGAGAAACGAGTGGTAGGAAGGACTGATCTTCCCTACTAAGACCAGGGGAAAGAACGGATACAGAAGTGAAAAAAAGCGTGTGGAATCGGGTTTACGGGAAGTTCCCCAAGCAGGTCCCCAAATTAGGGAAATAAAACTTCTAATGGTTCAAGTTACCAGTCTATAAACACACGAAAATCCAATATCTGCGTACACCGGTGGAAAGGAAGGAATCTCTTGGAGAAAGAAAAACCTCCGAAGTAGAAAACGAACTGTACGCGACAGTAACAACTAGTATCTGTAGCCCAGTGGAGAATCTCAAATATAGCGTAAAGGTCTACAACGCACTCGGATCGGGAGAGGAAAATTTCTAAGAAAACGGCAAAGGGAGTCTGATACAACGCGGAAAAGGGGGGCTGGGTGAAAGATACCCCAGAAGCTTCCCCTAAGGACGCGGCAGGAGACGATGCCCTGCTCTGTAGAGAAAGGGAATAACTATCAAAAGAGCAAACGCGAAAGGCCTTCAAAAGGGCAACGGGGTAAACCAAACCACCATGGTATATTCCCCAAAACACAAAAAAAGGGGGGGGGAAATGTAAAAGGGGGGGGGTAACCTTGGGGTCGACATGTGTCCCCGGGGGGTACAGGGTCATTTCTGGAAGAGAAGTTGCCCCAACCCAAAAAAAACAAAAAAAAATTTGAAAAAGCCAGTAAAAGCCACTTGGTTTTGGGGGCAAACCAACCCCAACCAACAAAAAAGACCAAACCAAATCAATAAGTTCCTGGTGAACCAATGCAAGGATGCCCAAGTGGGGGGGGAAAAAACACTCCTCGCCAAAAAGAGTTTGAAAAGGTATTTTCAATCTGGGCACTGCTTCCGAGAATCGCGCTCTCGCGAGGGGACCAATAGAGAAAGGAAAGGGCGTAACGGAGACAAATCTTTCGGGAAGGAAAAAGGAAACCTATGCCCGACGGCGCCTTCTGACAATAGTGGGGGGTACAGGGAGGCTCAGCCGAAATATGGAGGAGGAATTACTAAAAACGGTCAGGGTGGGTGGGGGGGGGTTTTTTTCAGTCAGGTCCACGCCTTAATATTGGAGCCACTGGTCGGGGGGGAGGGAAAGGAAAGGGGGATCTTCATGACGGGATCTCGTAACTAAAAACCATATGCTGGGGGAGAGACTTTCAGTCCGGGGCATGGATCTGTTCTCGGAGGAATGAAACGACTCCCAGACCAGAACTCCCCGGCGAGTTTGACCGATCAGAGAGAGGTAGCAAAAAGCCGCCGAGGAAAAAACATAAGGGTAAAAGGGAGCTCCGGGGGGAGAAGTAGGCATTTTTCAAATTGAGCGCCAAAAGCAAAGGGGAAGACGGGAGAGCTCCGGCTCGCACTCGAAATAAAACAAAGAACTCAGCCAGGATTTTCGTCCCGAAGCGGCTATGAAATAAAAGAGAGGATAACGAGATCCGCCATCGGAGAGCAGAGAAAAAAAGAAAAGTATCGTATCACCGAACAAATGGTGCAACTCTTCGGCGACGTTCAAAAAAAAAAAGTAAGGGACAGGACAGACGCCGTATGGCACCGTGTGTGACAGACAGACGTCTAAGACTACTTAGGACCGGCTGGAGAAAGCGTGAGGAGAAGTCACCTGCTCTGTGTCCCTCGGCTGAGGAGAAGGGAAGGTGTTGGGGCAAAGGATCTAAAAAAAAAGAGTCGAACTCTACCTTTCGAGGTCGCGGGGAAAAACACAGGGGGAAAAAACTAACCTGAGAGCCACATTACACCTAGAAGGAGCAGGGCCGGGCAAGGAACGGGAGCAGCCGTCCTTAGCCAAAGGGCGTAAGGGGAGTCCATAGACTAAAGAAGAATAACGGCTATCTTCTTCCTTGAGTGCGGATCGGAACCTAGGGCTCCCTACCGCGAAGGCATATAGAGCGGAGCTGTATTGTTTTATCGAAAACGAAGGATCCCAGCAATGAGGGGTTGCGAGAAACGGGCACGACTCGGAGGGAGAGAGGGGGGATCAAGGAGAAGGAGGCCTCCGCTGCGAAAAGCAAGATGAGGAGGAGAGAGAAGTTCTTGCAAGGACAAAAAGGGCGGAGGAAGGAGACCTCCGACTATCCGGGGAGGCCGGAAAGGCGACAGAGAGCGTCAAAAAAAAAAAATAGGTTCGGTCTTAGGGCGAAACGATTCTCCCAAAAAAGGAGGTAGTTAACAGATATATAAAGGTAGGATCAAAGAAATCACTAGGGTGGGGCGACACGATGTAGGCAAGTCAAGAAAGGAGAAGCCAAAGGGATAGACCGGAGACCTTCAGCCCGAATCCTGCCGGAGCAGGAAGGTTATCGTCCTCATAAAAGCGGATCAGGGAAAAAAGGCTTACGAAAGGCGGGAAGTCCTCATCCCGGAGCCGAGGAGAAGCAGCGGTCAGTGGGTAAAACCGGTTAAGGAGGGAAAAGCATGTTTAGAGGAGGGGGCGAAATCAAGTAAAGAAGACCTTGCAATCGGAATCGAAGAGAGGTCGGTCAAAGTGGAGAAAGTGTAGGGGTTGAGAGAAGGACGGACTGACAAGTAAGAAAATAAAAATGAGGGGGGGGGAAGAAGGGAGAGAAAGTGTCGCAAATGTATCGAATTAGCGCTGACGCGGGGGCAGTGTAGTAGAGGCTAGAACGGCATCTCCGGAGTTAGTTAAATGTAGAAACTGCCGTTAAGGAGGGTCCTAAAAACGAGAACCGGGCACACTGTAGAGATAAAACGGCGAACGATCAAAAAAGGTCTCGTAAAAATCCAAAAGCTGTCTCTCAACGGCAAACAATCTCCATGTGCACTCCTCACCCGCCAGCCGCGAGGAGGAAATAAAGAGGCGGGGGGAAAAAAAAAAAAATGGGAGAAGTAACCTCTTGCCTTGCAGGGGGCGACAGGTTGAGTAGGTAACGTACGGAATAGAATAAGAAGAGCAAATTGTTCAAGTGTCAGAAGAGAACGTGGAGTGAATAGCGGAGAGAAGGATGTAGTGCAGAAGTAGGTTACACCTCCAGAGAAAGAGGGAGTTAACGACGGTGGGGAACAAAATCAGCAAGACCGGGGAAAATTGGAGACTCGTGGATGTTCAGAGTAAGCACAAGCGGCAAAAAACCCTCGACTAGAGTCAGGGAGATCCATCTGTAACCCAAAACCGAGAGTCCAAAATGGACCGACCATCGGGGACGAAATAAAAGGTACGTATAATAAGGGGGGATTTCTAGGGAATGACTCAAAATCTCACCACTAAGAAAAAAACTTGGGGCTGGGAACTGTCCAGAAAAAGAACAAGCTAGTAACGATGACCGGAGAAACGTTCCCAAGAATCTAAAGAAGTCGAGGACACCTCAGCGGAGGTGAAAAGAAAATCAAAAAAGACATCTGGACGCCAGAAAAGGTCCATAATCCTGGGCGGGGGAACGACGGAACCCAAGAAAACAAAACCATCGGGCCTTTCCTATAACGCCAGGGACAAAAAAAGAGACAAGCTTGCTTGCTCCGGCGCGTAGGAAAGACTAGAGAAGCGCAAGCCTTCCAAGGCCTTCCTGAGGCGACAAAAAGAGTACAGCCTCGGTAAACGGGGGAACCTTGGGTCGGGGCCTAGGCATGAACTCTAGGGATCTAACCATGTGGACAACGAGGAAATAAACCTCACGGGGGCGTGCCGAAGCAGGGGTAAGTGCCGTCCAGGGCCGGAGGAGGGGATCGTGTTGGTCGGTCTCAAAAGAGCCGGTCGGAGAGGGGATAAGTGGGAAAGGCCGAGGCGGTGCTCATGGTAAGGTAAAGTAAACCTTGGAAAAAAAGCTATCCCTAAGTTAGAGTTCTTCTACCTGTGACTCTAACGAGAAACGAGGGATTTCTCGGATCAGCAATATTGGATCGTAAAAAAAAAAAAAGTCGTCTTCATATCTCTTTTAAATATGAAGGCAAGGGGGGGGGGGTGATAAAAAGCTCGAAGAACTGCTGCAGAAAACCAAACTGAATAGCTCGTGGGAAGAAGGTTTCCGAACTCAAAGGGGTGGTAAAGTCAAACCAGCTCAGAGAATGGTGGGGGCACTGGCTGCTTGGGCCAAATCTTAGGGACCGACTTGCACATATTCTGGTGTTACTCGAGTGAGAAGAGAGGGACATTTCTGAGTCGTGGTTTCGAAATCTACTTAAAAAAATGTCGTTGTATCGAAAGGCTGGAAAAATGGGTCGAAAGGTGATGAGGATCGAGAGAAGGAGGACGATTCTGAGAACTTTATATGTCTGCGTCTACCTGCTATAGAGATCTCCCGGTAGAGAAGAACTCATACTGGGAGGGTGATACCTGTTATAAAAAAAAAGGTGAAGGGAGATCTTCTCGGTGCCAAGGCAGTATTGCTCTTTTAACGGGGAGGGAACAAGGACTAATAAGATAGCGACTGTCATAAAACAATCGGAGAGACCTCCCGGGGATTAATCTCTCTTGGTAACATCTAAAAGATCTTCTGGAGCTGGTGTATGGGTATCCGGGCACGTGGAACACTTCGGGAAGTGGGAGGGACTGCCGAGAATCCTTTAGAAAAAGTGTGGCCAGAAGGGGTATTAAGAAAAATGGGGGGTGCATCTAAAACTAGACTCAGGATGGAAAAGTGTCCAGGGGTAGAGGTTTCGGAGAACCCATTTCGGTGCAAGTGGAGGCGAACATCGCAGGGAGGACGACAGCTGGGGGCTAAAGAAGCGGGACGAGAGCTTCACTTTTGGGCGGGACCTAAAGAAAGACACATTGGCGTAGTTCAAGCGCAGGGGGGGGGCAGAGTCTGAGGAAAACCGAGCGGGGTTTACCAGTCAAAACGGGCTTACGGTATCGGAAACAGGGAGCGGGGGGAGTGAAAAGGGCAAGAAAAAAATGCGGTAGGGAGGGGGAAACGATAAGGGGGGAGACGCTGCAACAGTTGGAGGGCGCGGAAAGAGCTCTGTGAGTGAGAGGGGAAAAGGGGGGGTGAGCAATGCAGAAAAATTTTCCTCTCGGAGGGAAAGGAAATGCCACGTTAGAAGCCCCTCTCGAGGACTGCCTCCACGGACGCTAACGAATCCGAACTAGAGCCACTATCCAAATCCATCAACCACGGGGGGCAAACTAAGCAAACGACGGATGAGAAGACGCAGGGGAGGGCGATCGAAAGTAGTGTAGAGGAAAATATGATGACTCCCAAAAATGAGCTGGGGCTCAAAGAAAAAGTCTCCGCTGAAGGAGGAGGAGAGTGAGGGGTTCTATTCTCACTGGACGGGTCGCAGGGAAAAGGAGCAAGACATTCGGATGGGGAAAATAAACAGAGGGACTAAACGGTATAAAAGAGAGCGACCCCACGGAGGAGGAGGAGAGGCAAGGAACCTTGAGGTGCAAGGGGACTGTGTGACTGCATGGCCCGCAGAATGGTAGGAATTAGCAGAGAGACTGGAGGTGACCGGGAAACCTCTGAGCAAAGAACTGCTCAAATAAGGAAGGGGAAGAGGGAGAGGCCGCGATTACCGAGAGGTCTACTCATCGGAAAAATCAAGTTGCAAACGAAGAGCAGTCCGAGGAGAGAAGAAGGAGTGTGCTAGGTGGAAAAGGGGGGGGGTGGGATCTGTGGCGTGACAGTCGGCTGTGGGAACTCTTCTACGACGGGAGTAGAGTTAATGTTGATCACCCGGGAAGACTGTGGCATCACCTACGAGCATTCCGGAATCCACCGGACGACGAAAGACAGACTAATTGAAATAACGGACACACACCGGCCAGCAATGCCCCAAGAACTACTTTCAAACTCAGATCATCTCCAGTGTAAGAGTAACGAAGAGAATCACGAGTGAAGGCCTCAAGACAGCATACAAACCGCTTTCTGTTCAATAAATCGCTGCGCAGGATAAGAAAAACTTAGAGGTAGGAGGGCTCAGAAAAACCAAAGCAGGGGAGGGGAGGACGGGGGCAAACTTACGCATCAACTTCTTCCGGGGGGTCGGGGGGAAACGGACACGACGAAAAACGCCGGGGGGTTGGGGAAATAGAAAGGACCTCTGCCTTATACTTAACAGGAAAAAAGAAGGTTCGCCAATGAACACAAAAAGCGGGAGTACTACCCGGGACAGGGACTCGAGCTAAATCCAGTAGAGGATCTTGGGGGGGGAAAGGCAAGAGCATTTACACTGCCGGCGTGCTACAAACCCCAGCGCCAAGAGATGGGTAGGAGTGAATCCCTCTACGGAACCAATGAACGATGGGGGGGGGAGGCCATCTTTTGAGTACAAGATCTTAAAAGAGCATCAGCCCGCAGGTTTACGCAAACAGGGGAAAAGGAGTATAGAAGGAGGGACGCTCACAGGGGAAGAGAAAGTAGGGTAAAAAAGAGTCCCTCGTGTCGGGCAACTGGAGCTCGATATCGGAAAGTCGAACGGACCGGGCAGGATGGGGATCGGAGGTCAGCAACGTCGCCCGATAACCAGACACGGGACACGAGCTCAGGAAATAAATCTTTTCGTAAGAGGATGCGTACACTAAAATGGCTAGCGGTAAATATTCAACAGCGAAAAAATCAAGAATGGGGTGGCACCATTCCCAAGACAAGAGGGGGGGGGCCCCAAATTCATATAAAATTAATACTTGGCGCGCCACAAGGGATAGTGAAAAAAAATCAATAATACACTAGAGGATTTTGTCTAAAGAAGGGGTTAGATAAGACGCACAAGGCGGCAAGCACGGGCCGCGAAGAATTTCACAGAGGAATAGGGAAAAAAATCGCGGCGCACTCACATTAGCGCTACGCGACAGAGGTTCTAGTGAGCGTGCCACGGGCAAATAACAGAAGATTAGGTACTTAGGATAAGCGGAATCTTGGGTCTGTACTCAGACGACGACTCCTCAAGGACAGCAGTCAGTAGAGCCGAAAAAAGCAGGGTCGAGCACGTACACGATCCAAACTCGCCCTACGACCTGGGCAGGCACTTAAAAACGTTAGAGAGCCAAGAGAAAATGGAGGGGGGAGGGTTGAGTTGCAGGCCCAGGGGGCACTAGCCGACGACGCGCTCTATGCGACGCGACAATTCAGAGATCACGGCAAGGTGGGGGGGGCGTCGGGAGAAATACGTCTTTACTAGCCTTTCACCCACACCTAAAGAGGGGCCTGAGACGTTACTGAACGAAAGGGCAAAGCATCGCTTAATCGCTTTGTCGGGAGATCTTAAGACAAATTATGGGGTGGGGGGGGGAATTGTGCGAAAGCCACATGAGGAAAAAAAAACGTCTGTGCGTCCAGGAGGGAGCTTCGACTCTTAAGCGTGGATCGAAAGCATAGAGGCGAGGAAAATACGTACCAAACCTTCAGAAGAATGGTTTTAGAGGAAAAGGGGGGCTTTGCTTGAAATCAACAAAGCACAAGTCAAGCTCGGGGGAGCGAGCATCTTACATATGGAGGAATCAGTAAATATCCGTCCGTGTGATTTCCAAGATTCGCGAGGTGGATCGAGAAGTGGGTTAAGATGGAGCTAATATGGAGAAAGGGGGAGACTGTTCGAAGGGAGGGAGAGAGACTACATGGCCTCCATCGGGTTGTTTCGCTGAAATCAAGGACTGCTAATCAAAAGTATATAAAAAAAAAAAAAAAAACATGAAATCGCGTATGTAAGCTCAGCTAAAAAGGGACATCAACCGTCCCTGTCGAGGGTTGAAAAAGAAAATGTTTAGGAGGCTATTAGGAGAAAAAGGTCCCCTCCTAACTTACGGTAACTGGGGGAGCGGAAAAAGCTTCAACCGGGGCCCCGGACGACTGAAATGACTACTTAGCAGGAGGGAGAGATTTGAAAGGATGAGAACTGGCGATGAACTAAGCGGGAAACCGCAAAGAAGGGGGGGGGTTTTCTCCTTACTTCGAAAAGGCTTCCGAGATGCTTACAGGGACATCGAGGTCGAGGTGTTCTAAGAAAAAAAGAAAAACTACCCGGACCAGGCATTGGGGGCCATGAAAGGGGGGGGGGGGGGGGACGACATGAGGCTTTCCTGGAAGGCTTCTTCAAAAAAGTCTCTCGCTCACAAGGTCAAACACTTAATTTCGAAATCTCGCTCAAGAGATCTTCCTAGAGATGAAGAGGTCAGCTTAAACTGTGGAAAGGGAAGGATATGGAGAAGAAAAACACGTCCTGCTTTAATAGGACAAGAAGGGCAAGACTGGCGAGGGGAATAGTAGGTGGTTGAAATTGCGAACGAAAAAACAGCAAGGATTAAGAAGACAAGGGAACACCTACACTTTCTGAGGGCATCTAAAAAGCTCTATGGAATCCTCAGGGCGCCGACCTTGATAGATAGGCGCGCCTGATCACTCGGAGATAAAGCGCCAAAAGGCGAATTTCAGCGCCGGAAGACGAAAGGGGGAGGAAGCCGTGAGCGGATCACGGGAGCAATGCAGAGAAAAGAAGGGGGAGTCTTGAAAAGGGAGAAGAGACTAGCAAACCACCCCTGGGGGGAAAAAGAAAGAGAGAGAGTAACGGAAACGCACGAGCTAGGCATCTCGTGCTGCCTTCCGCGAAAGGCGGAGAAATACTTTTAGGGGGACGGCCTTAGAGAAGCCTGAAAAAAGTGGGACCTCGTTAGGATCGATGCATCCTCCTGAGATCGAGCTGGAGATCTGGGGGGAAGCATCGAGCCGGGAGGATCGGCACTCCACAGCGTGTCGACTTAAGGGCAGTTACTCATTGCTTTAAAGAGTAGCTTTAGGGGGGGGGACAGTCAACCGGGGAAAAACGAGGATTCTAGCCATCGGTCAAGTACCGGCTAAACGTGGGGAGCTATATTTGCCTCTGAACAAGGAGAAACAGCAAGAGGGGTCCGAAATATTAGGAGAGTATGGGAGCCCTTACGTGTCGGAGTGATCTCTAGAAAAAAATGACTTTTGGGCAGGTCCTTAGCGAGCGGCCAGCTTTAATTGGGAATGGAGCACCGCGGCCGGGGAGGGGGAAGTAGTCGGAGAACCTGCGACAAACGAGAGAGCCTTTCGGGAAAAAAAGACGCGCTATCGCTGGGAGAAGTACGAACAACCGGAGGGACTAGAACGACCGAGCGGAAGCCGCCGGGGGAGAATCCGTGCACTACTCCGAATCAAAAGTCTAAGTTGAAAAAGGGTCTTTTCACCCAGGTTGAAGAAAGCGGCTGGTCTGGGGAAACTACAGGTTAAAAAAGGTAGGTTAACGTGCACGGTCCCTCGGGAAAAATCCGGGACGTCACCAGGTTGGGTGGGAAAAGGGGTTAAAACGAAAGCAGGGACGGTGGGTGATCAGTCGGTAGGAGGCATCTAGTTAAGAGGGAGGTTCTCACGATAACGCTGGAGGTCCGTTAAACCACCTCACGCCTGTCACGAGGCGGGATTTCGAGTAGCAAAATAGCGGGCGGGGGGGATCGGTTGAAACTAAGGAGGGGGGGGCTTCGAATTCTCTCCACGGAACCCTTCCGACTCACACCAGGGAAAGAGTCGACATCTTTTAAAAAAAAGGAAGCAATGAGTCCGGCAGGGCGGCGAATAGGGACCTATTATCTAGGCCAAGGAACTGGGGAGGGCAATGGAGGGAGCATCATAATATAATACGGCTAGTAACAGGGCCAGAGGGACAGGTCGATAATTCACCGAGGGAGGGGTAGGGATGACTCTCTATAAGCAGATGAGAAGCCCTAAAAAATGGAGCTCACGATCAAATCAATTTAGGACATCCATGACCACACGGAACACCCAAAGAAAAGGGTTACCAGGAGATCTACGCTCAAAATGTTAAAAGAGAAGGTGAGCCATTATCTTTCGGCAAATCCTGCCGACTGGCGTAGACAGCGTCGGTGTTTCATTCGGGGGGGAGAAACCTCTCGGGCCGAAAGCCCTGGGTAAAGGAATTAAGGTTGACGGAAATCCATAGTAGAATAAGGCGCGTGGTGCCAAAGGAACGTAAATACCCAACCGAAACGGGACGCAGTGGGGGCAAAAATGTTGAAGTGAATGGACCAGGGCGGGGAGCAGTAGGCTTTTTAGGTGTACGTCCCTGGAGCTACGAGGCGGACGATGCTAACGAGTCATTCTATCCCGTAGGTCCTTCTCAGGGGCTCTAACAAACCTCACGTCCCGGAGACGACGAACCGACTTGATAGGTAGGCGGAAAAAGGGTTTGAAAACGAACGAGTCCAACTTGCTGCGACGAAAGCACGAGAAAGGGGTAGGGGAATATTCTCCAGCTGACGGAAATGGGGACTCTTAAAGAGCTCGTGAGCGTCTCGGCCGGGCATAGACGGAGGCATGGGAGGAGTTAAGAATCAGTAAAAATGAGAAAGTCGATCATCGGCTTTATGGGGTCCCTTCTCCCTGGACGGTTGGAAAAGACGCAGGAAGACGGTTATCGAATTGGCAAAGCGTCGGGGGCCTGATTAACCAGCAAACAAGTGCAAGAAAAAAAGCGCTTCGAAGACTCCAACTGGCGTGTGGGGGGGGGAACCGATCAAAGTAAGACCTCTTTAAGACGCCGAGATCTAAACTTGGAAGGGGGCGTAAGAGGGACGCCTGCTGACGGTCCAGAGGGAGTCGAAGGGGCAGAAGGCAGGTCTGTTCGACGGTGAAGATCGGCTGGAAGCTAACAGGGCACCAAAGATACTACGATGCGTGGACGACTTAAGAGGAAACATGTGTTGAAAAAAAAAGAAGGAAACAAGGGAGGTGCCTGGGGCATATCCTTGGTCAACGTAGGGTGAATCCGTCGGAGAGTTCCAAGGTCGTCATTACCATCTCCGACCTCCAAATCTTAGTTGCGGTCACGAGCGTGACAGCTCGGCGGCAAGATGAGGAGCTTGTTTTCGTCTAGAACCTACCCTGCGCCAGGCCGCTTCCGTTCATATCTTGAAAGATCTCTGGAGCTTAGTACCTTTAAGGGGAATTAACCAAATACTTGTAGCCGGCGCAGAATAGATGGGACTGTATACAGAGCATACGTTAAAGTAGAATATGCGGGTCAGCACCTGTAGGTTGCGATGTTCGCGAAATCTCAGGACGCCGCGATGGGGAGTCAGAGTTGGATAGACCGTCTCGCGGACAGTTTTGGAATCACCGCACACTCAGTCCTTTTCGGATTTCAGCTTACACGATCGAGTCTTAAACTATCCTTTTGGAAGGAGCTGTAAGGCCTACGTATTCGTACAATCGTGATCGTTGAGGGGGGGTCGTTGAGCGAGGAACTTGAAGAGGATCTCTTGTCCCGCGTAACTGGGGCTCCTCTTTAGCGGTGTGTGCGTCTTGCTGGCAACGCGAGGGTCGGGGGGGAAGATTCGTGACAGGCGTGCGGTCATTAACGGGTACGGTCAGGCTTAGGACAAAGACCGTTCAAGCAGAGCAAGAGATCAAGGAGAGAATCCCTCAAAAAGGCTCTCGATCGAACAGGGCCGAAGTTGAACTATAGCAAATAAAAAGCGAGATGTAAGCTTGGCCCATGAACAACCGGGGGAAGGGGAGAATATCAGAGGGGGACGGAAGGCATTGCAAAACACGGTTAGGAGGAATTGAAAGATTATGCAGCAAAAGACGACTCACCGCGGCTTCGCTGAAGTACTTTCTTATTCGGCTCTGTTAGGGGGGAAGATTTTAACGGCCATCTCTAATTCTGAGCAATATGAGGGCTGGGGGAACCTTCCTTCAACAAGCTAAAACCACCCCCCCTAAGGGGACAGCAGAGACTAGAAACAACAAACAACGGGGGATGAGGAAATAGGAAGGGGATCTGAAGTGAGGTGGAATCTTGTTCCTCCTGGACCCAAGGCTTCAGCAGCAGCGGCGTTTCCTGACCCGCTACTCGACCGCAAGCTAAGCCCTACGAGCGATGACTGAGGGTGGCAACGGCAGGGCTGCTCCATAAATTACACAAGAAAAAGGTCCCTCCTATCGCTCTCCTAGCATTCATAGTTGAGGTTGGCCCATTGTGGGGGGGATCGAGCTTTTATTGCAGCGTGGAAACTTTAGGGGGGGGGCCGGGGTCGTGGAAGGATCCTTTGCAGGCGCGTGGCGTCGCTGCTGACCACTGGAAGGATGTAAAGACGAGGACTGACCGAGGGGAACTGCCTTCCCCGAGGGCCCACTGCAGGAAGTCCTCCGCCACTGACGTGAGGAAAAAATCCGCACCGTCATCCAAGCGGCGCCACACAAATTTCCGAAAGGTAACATCCAATACTGAGCAATGGGGTTGCTAATGAAACGCGAGCACGGTTCCTAGAAAGGAACTAAAGGATAGACCTGTCAAGGAGGGGATGGAAGAAGACTCTGCTGCTAAGGACCCGCTGACAGGGCGGCAGGGACCGAAAAAAACAGGGGCGAGGAGGAGCGAAACAGCTTAGGCCATACTCTGGAATGCCGAAGGCGAGAACCGACCACACAACTCCGTGTTTGACGTGCCACTGCAAGTACTTCAAAAGAGGCTAGGAAGCCAGCCCCAACTCTTTATGGGATGGAAGAGCCATGTAGCTCCCTGGGCTGCGTCATACTTAGGCAATTCCGACGGACTTAAAAGGGAAGGGTCGTGGAGAAAAACCCTCCATCCTCTGGCTGAGATATAACTCTCGCCGCAATCCGATTCTTTTGCAGCGGTGGGGTAAAAAAAAAAGGGGTCAGATCGAGGAAAAAACATCGGGACCACTGTTAACAGATACCCGGCAAAACAGGCGATCGAGCTCCACACGGGTAATGGAAGAGTGAAAAAAGAAAGGAGGGGGGGCAAGGTCTTTACCCGCGACGAGATTAAAGGGAGGAACATCCACTTATGGGCGCAATAAGTCAGGGCGTAGACCAGGGAGAGCAGGAAAGTTTTGAAAAACTTCTCCCCTAGAGTCGGACAACGAGGTTCTTCAGTCGCGGGGCGGGGAAAATCCACTACACGAAAGCGAGCGGCGACCACGAGGCAAACACTTTCCTGCTGGTGAACAGCAGTAGACACAAACTCTAGGAAACAATTCGGCGCCGTCCTGTAAAGCAAAAGGATAGAGGGGCACAAAAACTCGCTAACAAGAGCTCGGAACAGGGGGGGTGTGGGGGGTTCTGCAAAGCGTGAGGGAGACACTCCCCCCCGTAGCGTGGCACGCAGCGACGCTTCCTGGACGCGTAGCAATGGGGAGAAGAACACATGCTCTTTAGAAAGACTATCCGCTAAGCCGGTTGGATCTTTCGTGTTCCAAACGGTACCAAGCACGCCGCCGTCGGAGCGGAGGGGGGGAGAACGGAGTTAAGCATTTCTGGTTAAGCAGACTGTAAAATACGGCGCGCAGAAAAAAAGTTCTCGATCCAGCCGGAAGGGGAAGGAAAGGGCGGGAAAATCACTCCGAACTACCATTGCAGGCAACTTCAATCCAAAGGAGATCGGCACTCTATGTCTGATCGGGGGCACTAGCGGAAAACTAGACTAACGAGCGAGGGGCGCTGCGAGGACCATCCGATAAAAGGTCAGGGAGGAGGGCGGGCAAGAAAGGAGGGGGGAAAAAGAAACCGGAACAATAAAGAAGTGCTCCCGTTCCGAGACATAGTGAAGAAAACGGGGGGGAGACTTAAGCACAAAAGATCTGAAGTCTGTAGAGAGCGCTAACGGAAAATAGGTATGGTGGGGGGGTTACTGGTGTGGGCAGGATTCCAGCGCCAGGGGGGTTAGAACTGTTTCAGGCAGGTCAGGGCTCGGAGAAGGAGCGGGAGGGGGGGGGCAATCTACCGGGCGTCAGTCTCGTCGATCGGACAGGTGGCCGGTCCGGAGAAATCTTGTTCGAGACTTCTGGCTATAAACCAGGACCGCACCCATTACTTCGGGGGTGGAAAAGTCATAATCGGAGGCGAGAAGACGCGGATACTAGACAGGAACTGGAGTCTTTAACGCAGGGGAAGCTTTTGGAGGATCGGTTCACCAATTTAGCTCACTATCCTCTTCCGTCGCGAGGCAGTCAAAAAACTGGGGAGAGGGGGATCGGGGGGGAGACTCGAAATTAAACAACGCGCCATGAGCATTAGGGGGGGGATAGTTGACAAAAATCCGGATACCACGGAATAACCAACGAAAAAAAAAGATCTAGTAAATAATCCTCTACCAGAGACACGAAACCTTCCTTCTGAAGATGAAACCCCGACAAAGGGGTTGAGGGGGAGATAGCGAGGGTTCAACACTACTCAACAGTACTGGACACTACGCCGGTATCGTCACCGTTTGAACAAAGGGCGTCGGCGACGACTTCGCAGGCGGGCGGCGCGGGCAGGGGCAAAGGGAAGGGGGGGGGGGACACTCGGGATGAGCGAAACTTTTTTGGGACGCCCCGTACTTCTACCAAGTAGTTGATAGGCACGAGAGGAATGCCTTAGCGCGGTCGAGGGGGGACGACGTAGGGCACTACTACCCTAAGAGTTGCGAGACCTGGGGAACGCAGGTCGTGGGGGAACTGAGAAGGGATAGGAACGCGGCAAAGACTTAGCGAGACCGCGTTCGCATAGTGGGGGCTAAAGGAACAAAGTAATCTTCCTCTGATGGCGTAGGCGTGGGAAAGGGGCCAGCGTAAAAAAGGATTGACGAAAAACAAACGTGCGCCGGAGTGAACCGAAGGCAGCGTCTGAATCCTTGCGATGATGAGTTTGGAAAATTGGCGAAAAGACAGGACCAAAGGGACGGCACCAAGGGCCCACGACACGGAGGCGGATCGAGCTCTGAATGGGGGAAAAGCCTGAAAGAGGGGAAAGGACACTTAAGAGTGAGGAGACCAGAGGTCGGAAAGAGGAAAAACTGGCTTCTTTCTGTCATTAGCCGGCACGAATCCGAGGGCTTGAAGGAAGCTGACAGGGGAAAAAAAGCGAATTCTCGCAAAACGACGTGTGGTAAAATATAAGGATCTCAAAAAAAAAAGGAAGGGGGGAAGGGAGAAAAAGAGATCTCTTTAGACAGAAACGGACCTCAAAAGTTGTAGAAGGCAAGTTCTCGAGGGAAAAGGGAAAAAAATCTCCGCGGCGGGCGCATAGGAGGGCCTGCGCCTGCAAAAAAAACGAAGAAAAGGTGGCCGTCGCTAGAAGAGGGAAAAGGGCGCAACTAACGCTATCATTCGAGAGAACTCTTAAGGAAGAGACGAGCCGCTCTAAAAAAACGAAACGACGGGGTGGCCCGGGCCGTACTTGACCTACATTGCGGATCTGAGTGAGCCATAACGAGAGACATCGGGGGACCGGAGGGAGAAACTCGAAATCGTTCTTGGAAACGAACGTGTTAGGGGGGAGCAAAAGATGGTGCTCAAGGGACTGGACGCCCGAAGACGAGCAGACGAGGGGGGAAGGGAGTCGTGTGAGAGAGAGCTACTTAGGACAAAAGGAGCCCGAGCAGCAGGGGGCTAGGAACAGGCAGGTAGGAGCAAATGAAGGTCCGTGAATATAAGGTACAAGGCCCCCAAAAAAAAAAAACAATCTAACTGAAGCCATCTTGACGGGGGAATTTATAAGGGTCTTAAGGGCACGTAGGTCTTCGGAGTAGGAACCCTGGAACCGGTGGGAGGGGAAAGGGCTGTATCATCCGGCGAGAGAAAAAACTATTGGTCGAAGTAGCGGGGAGAACCCAGAAAAGCATCTTTCGAAACGCCTATTCTTATAATAGGCTCTGTGCGTCCAGGTTACATTACGAAAGCGTAAAAATAATTGGTGTATAAGTGTCAGAAAGGGTTACGGTTAACACCCTGTGGGTCGAATCAAGGAGGATCATGGTGAGGGTTTAACACGTTCATGGGGGAGTGTTATTTGTAACTAAAACTCACTCATTAGCCTCTCCATTCTTGGTTCGGTGTTCTACACTCCCGGTTTAGCTGGTCTTTCTCACCGGGGTGTCGGAGTCTTGATACGTTGTCGCAGGTCTGAGAGTCAATCACGTGTGCTGGAAAAGCTATGATTGGTCCGTCGGGGGGTTCAGCGACACCCCATCGTGAGTCTTGGGTGATTAGATAGACTGCATTTACGGTCCGCAACGTCTGCTTCTTATCGGGCGCTCCATCTGGAACCATGAGAGAACCGCGAAAGGGGGACTTTAACAAACAGAAGGTATCTTATCTGCTCTTAGGCGACTCAATCGATATGATCGCGTCCCAAGCGAAGGAAAATTTTTCTTGGGCCGTTGATGTGCAGCATCAGAGGGGGAAAAAAAACCAAATCTTCCATATACCGGTGCCGGGGAAAACAGGGGAAAGACCTGCCTAGTATTCGGTCGAAACGAAGAGCAGCCGTCTCAAGAGTCTAATGAGGGACCCAACGACCATTGCGTCAATATATAATTGTCGTGTCCGTCCGGCCCCCAAGGCCAACCACATCGACATGGGACAGTGGAACATCTCCCCGCACAGCGGATTTCAGCGAGGCGGTAACCGGATCGTGTCGAGGAAGAAAGAAATCATAAGAAGAAAGGGGCTGCTAACGTGATTTGAGTGAAGCGAACCTACTTGGGCCTACCCGGGGAACGGGGAACGTGGGGAGGATGGGTCAGGAGCTCATAGAGAGGTATAGGCCGCTCGTGGCCAGGCAAGAACGCGAAACAAGGAGTGCCTGCTTATCCTTTTAAGTTGAAGGACAATCTGGCGAGGTTGGATGTACTTACTCAGACAGAGAGGGGAATACAGAAAGACTCTCCGGAGTGAAGTCGGAGAACAGAACAGACTGCGAAAAAAAAAATCTCACTACTGGGCAGAGTTCCAAGGGAAGGAACGGAAAAAGTCTACGCGCGCGCGGGAGGGGGTGAAGAAACGCCTTGGTTCCTGGTCTGGCAGGACGGGTTAAATTCGTCCGAGGAAACGCCTTGGGGCGGCAAGGAAGTATACGGCTTAATGCTTCATGAGGAACATCTGGGGGTCAGAAGAAACGTACTATCGGAGGTGGGTTAGCTGGTTAAAGGATCCCGGGCAGGGGGACATAGAAAGGCTCCGGGAATCAGAGGGGGGGGGGTCACTTGGCTTGGTCGCAATCTTAAAAAAAACCAACAAGGCTTTGGGGACTCGGCTTCGCCGCAGAGGACCAGGCGTAGTCGAGACGATCGCGACTGAAGGCGTGGGTATCGGTAAAGGGGGGAGGAGGTGACCGGTACTGTTCCGACCGACTGGAAGGATCGGGATGAACAAGCAGGGTCGCGGTGCGACCGGAAGATCGAGGAGAAGGCCTTGCAACCGAATGAATACACTGGTCGTTGACGGCCTGGGGCACGGGTGAGGGACGCGATGCAGGTTCAAATTTTCCCGATCTCGTATGTTCGCACGGGGCTAAGGGAAAGTCTAGCGAGGAATCAACTCTAAAGGCCTCCCCCTTCGCGGCGAGACTGGGGATAAGCTCGGAACATAAGAGGGACGGAGGGGGTATTGGAAGCGGGGAAAAAGGTAATGCCGACGGGAGTGAATACTTTCAAAACAACCAACAGTAAGGAGGCTCTGATTCCCTGGACGGGGTTATTACTCTAAAGAGTTGGGTTAGACCGCAGAACTCGAAAGGAAGCGCTGGAAGTATACACGAAAGAAGTCTTCCAAAACCTTCTGTGCGGAGAGGGCAGAAAGGGGCACAACGCTTGGAGGTCAGCAGGTTCGAGAAAGGGGGGGCTATCTCAGGTTGAGCCACCGGGGG